>Ga0078972_1002218_pt1 | contig 65609 bp, 38 predicted proteins | sample YelNatPaOPGAMG01_FD_67568 | JGI IMG/M metagenome (GOLD analysis project Ga0078972, IMG submission 67568) | Hot spring thermophilic microbial communities from Obsidian Pool, Yellowstone National Park, USA - OP-RAMG-01 (SPADES assembly) (version 2) | ecosystem: Environmental > Aquatic > Thermal...
GCCAAAGCGACCAACACTGCTACCACGGCCCCATCACCAAGCGGGGCAACCCGCACACTGGCTGGATGCTCATCCAGGCGGCCCAACAGGCCGACCGACACCCAGGCCCGCTGGGTGTGTTTTTCCGGCCCCGGGCTCACAAGAAAGGGAAAGGCCGTAACGTGGCCGTGGTAGCCACCGCACGCAAACTAGCCACCATAGGTTGGCACATGCTCCAAAACAACCAGCCCTACTGGTATGCGTTGCCCAGACCCACACAAACCAAACTGGTCCGACTTCGGGTCCGGGTCACAGGCCAGAGGCGCAAATCCGGCTGCCCCAAAGGACACAAAGCCACTAGTAACAGCCCACCAGGCGGGCGCACCCGCAGCCTCAAAGCCCTGCCCCAGCTCTATCAAGCTGAGGGCCTACCGTCGATGCAGGTGCCCAAGCCTGCCGAACAGCGGGCAATGGCCGCTATGGGTCTGACTGAATTCGTATCGGCTCTAGGCAAGCCACAGGTCATCCAGCGCACCACGAACTCCCACAAAAAGCAATGACTCCGATGCCTTTAAGCATGAACACTTTCCCCAACTCCCAGCTTCCTATTGTCAGAGGTAAGGCGGCGGACCAGTGAACCTAGCGGATCAATCCGCCGGCTCACGCCGGCGGCTACCGGTTGTCTTGGCCTGCTGCCTCGAAGTCGGCGATACGGCTGGCTGGGAAACTTGCGCTACGCCAGCAATGGGTGCATCTGGTGTTCTAGCTTTCCGCCGACTTACGTCGGCGGCTACAGGGCTCGCTGCGCCAGTGTAACCGCCGCCGTAAGGCGGCGGACCAGGCAGACACTGCGCCAGGGCGTGCCACCCTGCGACAAACTGAGATCCGCCCGGGGTTGGGACACTCCGGCTTGAACTTGCGTCAGGGTCAGCCTTAGGCTACCAGGGCCTATACCGATGATCGGTTGCCGAGCTACACGACCCAATGGCACAGGCGCCCTAAGTCATGGGGTGCCGCCGCAGTGCGGCCTGCGGCAGTTCAAGAGCGCCGTGCCGCAGTGCGGCGGTGTCGCCATCGACAGGATGCGCCCTGGCGCTTCGAGAATGGTTTCTACCACAATCCCAGGATGCTTTGGCTTATGAACCAGTGTTATGGCTTGTTTGGCCGTTGGGCTGCGACGGTTGTGGCCTTGTTGAGTCTGTATGCCGAGCTTTGCGTCCCAGCCGCCGAGGGGGGCCGCAAGCCGACGCCTGCGCCATTGAGGGACGTGTCGTTCCGCCAGGAGGTGCAGCGGGCCATTGATCGGGGGTTAGCTTGGCTACAAGCACAACAAAACTCCAATGGGTGGTGGTCCAGCCCAGACCATCCTGCGTTGACAGCCTTGGCTGTGTTGGCGTTTAAGGCTGATCCAGCGGGCCGCTACCAGCGCGAGGAGCCAGCCTGGCTCAAACGCGCCTACGACTACCTGCTCGGATGCGCCCAACCTGACGGCGGCATTCACCGGTCCAACCTGGTCACCTACAACACGGCCATCTCGATGCTGGCGTTGTTGGCAGCGCAGCGGCCCGAATACGACTCGGTGCTGCGTCGGGCTCGACGATTCTTGGTCGAGCAGCAGTTGGACTTTGGCGAGCCTGGCAAGTTGGATACACCTTTCGACGGCGGAGTGGGTTATGGGGCCAGTTACCCGCACTCGGACATGGGCAACACCACCGCAGCGTTGGAGGCACTTTACTACAGCAAACGGCTGATCGAAGATCAAGGCTTGGCCGACGCGCGCGACTTGAACTGGGCTGCGGCGATTCACTTCCTGCAGAATTGCCAGAACCTGCCAGCCTACAACAAACAGCCCTGGGCCTCAGACGATCCCCAAAACAGAGGCGGCTTCATTTACTACCCGGGCCACAGTCATGCGGGCGCAGTCACTAACCCGGTGACCGGTCGGGTGGCGTTGCGCTCCTACGGCAGTATCAGCTACGCTGGCTTGCTCAGCTACATCTACGCCAACTTGAAACGGGACGACCCGCGCGTGCTGGCCGTGTTGGATTGGTTGCGGCGCAACTACACGCTGGAAGAGAACCCGGGCATGGGCCTGCAAGGGCTTTACTACTACTACCACACCATGAGCAAGGCTCTCACGGCCTATGGCGCTACGGAACTTGAGTTGGCTGACGAGCGACGCGTGGCATGGCGGCGCGAGCTGGCCATGCGCCTACTGAATCTGCAGCGGCCGGATGGCTCCTGGTACAACGACAATGGCCGATGGTGGGAGCGGGACCCCAACCTGGTGACCTCCTACGTGGTGGCGACGTTGGGAATGGTCTGGCGTGGGCTGTGATAGGGTGCAGCTTTTGGCTCGATGCTACCGTGGCAGTGGCTGCCAACGGAGCGGACCCACTGCGTCTGTGTGTGCGACTGCCGCCTCCATGGGCCCAGTGGTTTGGAGTTGGCCCACACCGTGCGCCTGCTAACCTTTGGCCATGAGCGACCTGGCTATTGGTCTATTGAGCGTGTTGCTAGCCACTAACACTCCGGTGGCACTCAGCAACCTGATTGCTCGACAGACCGGCATCAGCATCCACATCCCGGACCCCAACGACCCGGTCGAAAAGGCTTACCAAAAACTGTTAGCTGAAGACGACGCCGCTCAGGCCGAGGTGGATCAGTGGATCAAAGCCAAGCAGGAACGAGGCGATGCGAACGATGCCGAATTGGCAGCTTTGCGCGCGCGTATCCAGCAACGGCTCGACCAGGTTCGACAGGCCTACGAAGACTTCCTCAAGCAGCATCCTAACCACGCCCGCGCGCGCGTTGCCTACGGCAGCTTCCTCAACGACATTCAGGAGGAAGACGCAGCCCGGGTCCAGTGGGAGAAAGCCTGTGAGCTTGACCCCAAGTTACCCGCCGCTTGGAACAACCTGGGCAATTGGCACGGTCATAACGGTTCGGTCTCGAATGCCTTTCGGTGTTATCTCAAAGCGCTCGAGCTGCGGCCAACCGAGCCCGTGTATTACGAGAACCTGGCCATCACCATGTACATGTTCCGGCGCGACGCGGCAGCTTACTTCAACCTCAGCGAACACGACGTGCTGCAAAAGGCCATGGCGCTCTACCGCAAAGCGCTGGAGCTGGACCCGGAGAACTTCATCTTGGCCACCGAATACGCCCAGAGCTACTACGGCTTCAAACCGCCCAAGACTGGCGATGCCAACACTGACCGCAAAGCCGCCGAAAAACATTTCCAAGACGCCATGGCTGCCTGGACTCAAGCAGCTAAGCTGGCCCGAGACGAGATCGAACGCCAAGGTGTGTTCTTGCACTTTGCACGCTGGCAAATCGATGCCGGCCAATTCGACGCTGCGCGGAGTAATCTGGCCTTGGTGACCCACAGCATGTATGACCGCACCAAGAGCAACTTGCTGAGGAAACTTGACCGACTCCAAGCCGAAGCCCGGCTCACCAACGCGCTGGCGCCCCCGGCCCCAGCCAAATAGCCCCAAGCCCTTGGCTTCGGTACCACGCAAGCGCACCCGGCGGAAAGGGCACCGGATCCAAAGCTAGCGCACGGGGCCTATCCAACCCGCCTTGCCGGCCTTAGGCAGTCGAACCCGGGTGCAGCCTCCTAACGTTGTGCGCCGAGCCGCGCAGACGCGCCCACGACCTGCCCACGCTAGCCCGGGCCCGACAACGTCATTGGGGGCGCATCTCAGTTCGGTGCAGGCTGGTATTCCTGGCGTAGCGCAGGTTTCCCAGGCTGCCGGATCGCCGACCTCCAGTCGGCAGGCCAAGGTGATCGGTAGCCGCCGACGTTAGTCGGCGGAAAATCCGCTGGGTCTGCAGGGTCCGCCGCCTTACGGTGGTGGCTACGGCATTGGCCTGGCGATCTGCTGTAGCCGCCGGCGTAAGCCGGCGGATTGATCTGCTGGGTTTGCTGGGTCCGCCGCCTTACGGCGGCGGCTACGGTGTCGCCCAGGTGACCCTGTAGCCGCCGACGTGAGTCGGCGGAATGATCCGCCGGGGCTCCAGGGTCCGCCGCCTTACGGCGGCGGCTACGGCATTGGCCTGGCGATCTGCTGTAGCCGCCGGCGTAAGCCGGCGGATTGATGTGCTGGGTTTGCTGGGTCCGCCGCCTTACGGCGGCGGCTACCAAAGCACTGGAATCCGTAGCCGCGGATGTGAGTCGGCGGAGGGCACACAAATGAGATGCAGCCTGTGCTCAAAAACAAGAGTTGACCGAGCTAGGCCAGTGCAGGACACTGCCCTTTGAATGGCGTCGGAGCACCAGACCTCCCAGGCCACAGCGCCTAGAGACGGCTGGTTTGTCACCACTCGCTGGAGTGTCGTGCTGGCTATCGGCCGGGCCGATTCCACCCAGGCACGCCGCGCCCTGACCACCCTGTGCCAAACCTACTGGTATCCGCTTTATGCTTATGTCCGCCGACTGGGGCACAGCCCCGCCGACGCCGAAGACCTGACGCAGGAGTTCTTTGCCCGGCTGCTGGAAAAGCAGTATCTGGCTCGCGTTCAACGTGAGGGCGGGCGGTTCCGATCCTTCCTGCTCGCGGCGTTCAAGCGCTTCCTGGCCAACGAATGGGACCGGGCCGAAGCGCAAAAGCGCGGAGGGCACCGGACGGTCCTGTCGCTGGATGCGGCCGCAGCCGAGAGCCGCTATGGCCAGCAGCCGGCCTATGAGCTGACGCCGGACAAAATCTATGACCGTGCGTGGGCGCGCACGTTGCTTGAGGAGGTGCTGGTCCGGTTGCGCCAGGAATACGCCGCAGCGGGCAAAGCAGAGCTGTTCGACCAAATCAGTGTCAGCCTCAGCCAACCGCGCGGCGCGGTCCGGTACGCCGACATTGCCGAGCAGCTCGGCACCACCGAGGCCGCAGTCAAGATGGCCGTCCAACGCCTCAGGGCCAGATACCGCCAAATGCTTAGGACCGAGATCGCCCACATCGTGGCCGATCCCGCCGAGGTCGAGGCCGAAATTCGATACCTGTTCGCAACCTTCGCCGGGTGAAACTGGCCGTTACCTTCGCCGCCGGTTGCTTAGGTAACCGGTGGAATGTAGTGACCGAAACCGAACCGATGTTATGAGCGCCACGCGCAAATGCCCGCAGTGCGGCACCGAACTAGGGCCTGAGACCCCCCAAGGCCATTGCCCCAGGTGCCTATTGGCCGTGGGGCTGGGCAGCGAGGTCACTGAGCCGGGCGGCACCCAGCCGATCGTAGCCCCCAAACCGCCGCCGGCCCCAGCCGAGCTGGCCAAACACTTTCCCAACCTCGAGATCCTGGAACTGCTCGGCCAGGGCGGCATGGGCGTGGTGTACAAGGCCCGACAGCCGCGACTGGACCGGTTGGTGGCCCTGAAGGTGTTGTCTGCCGAGGCCAGCCGGGACCCCGCCTTTGCCGAGCGGTTCAGTCGCGAAGCGCGCGCCCTGGCCCGGCTCAACCATCCAAACATCGTGGCAGTGTATGATTTTGGAGAAGCCGACGGCCTTTACTACCTGGTGATGGAGTTTGTGGACGGCTTGAACATGCGGCAGATCGAGCAGGCGGGGAAGTTGTCCCCGCGCGAAGCGCTGCGGTTGGTGCCCGCCATTTGTGACGCGCTCCAATATGCCCATGACCACGGCATCGTGCACCGCGACATCAAGCCGGGAAACATCCTGGTGGACCCGGAAGGCCGGGTGAAGATAGCCGATTTCGGCCTGGCGAAGCTGTTGGGTCGGGTGCCGCACGGCCGCTCGCTCACGGCCTCCCAGACCATCATGGGCACCCCCAACTACATGGCCCCCGAACGGATCGAGCGACCTCAGGAAGTTGACCATCGGGCCGACATTTACTCGCTGGGCGTGGTCCTTTACGAAATGCTCACCGGCGAGCTGCCTATCGGCCGATTCGCTCCGCCATCGCAAAAGGTGCAGGTGGACGTGCGGTTGGACGAGGTGGTACTGCGCGCGCTGGAGAAGGAGCGCGAGCGCCGTTACCAGCAAGCCAGCCAGGTCAAGACTGACGTGGAAACCATCGCCTCGGCTCCAGCCCAAGCCACGCGGCTCGTTGCCGCGGCCGTCACGCCGCAAACGCAAGCCTGGAAAGCCGCGCGCCGCCGGGTCAAAGGCCCGGCCATCGGCCTGCTGGTGACCGGCATCTTCAACTGGGCCTTGATGCCGCTCTATGTGGTCATTGGTCTTCACTTGGCCAGGAACGTGGGCGGCATCAACCCAAGTGGGATGAGCGTCAGCTTCCCAATCGCCATGCTCCTGGTGGCGGCGACCAGCAGTTTCATCATCTTCGCCGCCCTGAAAATGAAAGCCCTGGAGGGCTGGCGCATGGCGGTGGCCGGCAGCGTCCTGGCGATCATTGTCTCCCCAGGCAACCTGATTGGGCTGCCCTTGGGCATCTGGTCGCTGGTTGTGCTGAGCCGGCGCGAGGTCCGCGACGCTTTCGCGCACAAGCCGACGTAGCCGCCCCCAACACTGCCAGAGCTCGCGTAGGCCACGAGGCTGTCGCCAGTGGACCGGTCGTGCAACCGGGTCTTTACCACTGCAACGGTGCTGCTGATAGCGCGGCGGTCGGGCGCTGCTGGCGCCCGGCAGCCTGGCGCTGCCCGCGCCCACCGAAGCCAAAGAGCGGGCTTTGCAGATGGGGCAGGCCGCCGCGCAAGCCAGCGTGGCCGCCCATGCTGAGACGCTCGCCGCTGGGGCCCAGCCAGTGAGGGTCTGCGAGTCCGCCGCCGACGCCCCGTTGGCCAGGGAGTTCACGGCCATGCTCGACCCAGCTACCAAGTCGCCCTTGGCAGCGTGGACGGTGGACTGCGTGCAGCCGCAGACCTTTCGTCTGTTCAACGTGGCAACCCCGGGCGTCGAGGAATGCCTGCTGCTTTACCAGGCGCAGCTCATTGGCCGAAGGCCTCACCGGATAAGCCTATCTGGAGACGTGGTGCCGATTTCCGAGCCGTGGCGAGTTCTTTGCGCGTGGGCTGGACAACCCCGGCATTGGCACTACCGACTGGGCGTCGCGTCAGACGGTGTTCATGCTCAGAGCCGGCGGGAACCCGGACCTGATCAAACTCAACCTTTTGGTCCAAGGTCGGGGCAAGGTGGGCAGGCTGGAGTGCCGGGGCCGTGAACAAGTGGCGAACAGGATGTGGGCAACTCGTAACAACTCCCGATTGTGGACACAACCGCCAGGGTCTTTGCTGCCTAACGCAACTTGAACACCGAACACTCAGTGACGGTTGGACAATCAGAGTTGAGGCTAAACGATGAAGAATCCAGCGTATGAACAGGAACGGGCTCGGGCGTTGGTCCGGAAGGCTTGTTCGATGCTTTTGAGCGTTCGGGACCGGGGCCCGGCCTGGAAAGCAGGCTTGCCAGGGTTGCATGCCGACCTTGCGGTGCTGCTGGAGGATGCGGTGCGAATGTACTGCCATGCGATCAGTCCGGGTTATGCCGAGGTTGCGGGCGGCCAGCAGCCAGCCCGCTGGGCGGAGCTGCTGGTGGTGTCGCCTGAACAGTGCGATGAGATCCTGGCTCAAATCGCCGCCGGGGCATCCTTGCCGCCCGAGGCTGTGCCTGGGCCGGTCTGATCCAAGCGCGCAGGGGAACTTGAGGGCGTTGAGCTTCAACCATAGGCCGCGCGTTGAGGACGGGCCAGAAAGCCCACCAGCCCAGGTCCGTGCGGCTGGCGGTGTGCCCGCTTCAAGCCGGGCGCGGGCTGGGCCACAAAATGAGTAGCCTTGCCTTGGCAGGCGGCTTTTTGACAAGTTGGCGGCAGATTTGACGGAGGCGAAATGATTGATGGAACGAGTCCTGAGACAGTGGCTGGGACATCGGATTTGAAGAAGACGCCTCGGCGCAAGAGCCCCGACGCGGCTACATCGTTGGACCGGTTACCACCGCATTCCGACGAGGCGGAGAGGGGGGTGCTGGGGTGCGTGCTGTTGTCGCCCGACCATAACCTGGGCCGGTGCATCGAGAAGTTTAAGGGGCAATCGACCGTGTTCTACGACCTGCGGCACCGCACATTGTTCGAGGTGCTAGTGGAGATGTTCGATCGGCGCGAGCCGATCGACACGCTGACCGTGCTGCAACGGCTCAAGGACCGAGGGTTGCTGGAAAGTGTGGGTGGGGCGGCGTATGTGTCGGCGTTGCCGGATGCGGTGCCCAGCGCAGCGAACTTGGAGTTTTATGCGGACATCGTGCGAGAGAAGTTCATCCTGCGCCGGATCATCAGCGTCTGCACAGAGGCCATTAACCGGGTGTATGAATACGAGGGAGACGCGGAGTCGTTGCTGGACCAAGTCGAGTGCGACGTGCTGCGGGTGACTGAGGCGTTGGAGGAATCAGGCGCGCAGCCCATTCGCGACCTGGTGAGGAAAGCCATCACCACCATCGAAGAGTATCATAGCCGCGGCGGCATGCTGACCGGCCTGGCCACCGGGTTCAAAGACCTCGACGCGCTCACGCACGGACTGCATCCGGGCGAGATGATCGTGATTGCGGCCCGGCCCAGCATGGGGAAGACCAGTCTGGCCCTGAACGTTGCGGAACGTGCGGCGGTTGACCAAGGCGTGCCGGTGGCGGTGTTCAGCTTGGAAATGACCGCTGAGGCGTTGGCCACGCGATTGATTTGCTCGCGCGCGCGGATCGATTTGCATGCGCTGCGGCATGGCATCCTGCGGCGCGAGCAGGTGGCTGAGCTGACCGCTGCGGCGGACCTGCTGTCCAAGGCGCCGTTGTTTATCGATGACAGCGCTGGGCTATCGATCCTGCAATTGCGGGCCAAGGCGCGTCGGCTTTACCAGCAACATCGGATTCGGCTCTTTGTGATTGACTACCTGCAATTGTTGCATTCTACTGCGCGGCGCATCGAGAACCGGCAGCAGGAAATTGCGGACATCTCCAGCGGAATCAAAGCGCTGGCCAAAGAGCTGAACGTGCCGGTGGTGGTGCTGAGCCAGTTGAACCGCGAGGTCGAACGGGAGCGCGGGCGCAAGCCGCGGCTATCGGACCTGCGTGAATCGGGCGCCATCGAGCAGGACGCCGACGTGGTGGGGCTGCTGTATCGGCCTGCGGCGGAAGATGACGACGACGGTGTCAGCGACGACGTGGTGCAGATCAACCTGCTGATCGCCAAGCAACGCAACGGGCCGACTGGCGAGGTGCCACTGGTGTTTTTGCGCAATTACACGCGGTTTGAAGACGCGACCAAAGACAGCGACGCCACTGTGCCGCCGGCCTCCTAAGCAGGGCCGGCTGGGGCTGGCACTGTGGGTAGCTGCTTGTTTGGCTGCGGGCGCAGACTTGTGCGCTCAGCCGGCGCGGCCCCAACTGACGGTAGGCCGGATTGTGATCAGCAATGTGGGGCCGGCGGTCGTTAGCGAAGCCCAGGTGCGAGCCAACATCCGTGTTAAAGAGGGCGATCCGTACAATCGGGCGGCCATCGACAGCGACGTGCGCACCCTGTATGGGACCGGCTACTTCGATAACATCCAAGTGCGGGAGGAGCTGGCCGGCACCCAAGTGAACCTCATCTACTACTTGGAAGGCAAGCTGACGTTGACGGCCATCAACTTCGTTGGGAACAAGAAGTACAGCACTGCCAAGCTGCGCAAGCAGCTCTCCTCGAAGCTGGGCGAGCCGGTCGATCACCGCAAGCTGTTCAACGACACCGAGGCGATCAAGAAGCTCTACGTCAAGGCCGGCCTGGCAGAGACCAAGGTGAGGTATATTGTCAGCCCAGACGAACGGGCTGGTCGAGCCAGTGTGACTTTCGAGATTACTGAGGCGCCGAAGCTACGGGTGGCGCAGGTGCAGTTCCAAGGCGCGCAGGCATTCAAGGAACGGAAGTTGCGGCGGGTGGTCAAGACGCGGCGGTGGTGGTTCATGTCGTGGTTGACCGGCTCGGGCAAGTTGAAACAGGACCAACTGGAGCTGGACGAAGACAGGCTGCGGGATTTTTACCACAATGCCGGTTACATCGACTTTGAACTGAAACAGGTGCAGGTGACCAATCTGACCCCGAAGCGGGTGGCGGTGAACTTTGTGGTGAGCGAAGGCCGGCCTTATAACGTTGGGGCTGTGGGCGTCAAAGGAGCCACCATCTTTACCACGAACGAAGTGCTATCCAGGCTTCGGATGGGCCCGGGCGCCACCTTCACCCCCCAAGGGCTCATGAAGGACGTCGAGGCAGTTCAGGACCTTTACGGAGCCAAGGGCTACATCGATGCGAAAGTGGTGCCGCTCAAGCAGCCCAACACCGAGACCAGCACGATGGACTTGGTGTATCAGATCGAAGAAGGCTCGCAGTCTAGGATCGAAAAGATCGAGATTCGCGGCAACACCAAGACCAAGGACAAGGTCATCCGGCGCGAGTTGGCTGTGGCTCCGGGCGAAGTGTTCGACATGGTCAACGTCAAAAAGAGCAAGCAGCGGTTGGAAGGCCTGAACTATTTCGAGCGGGTTGAAACCCAGGCCGAACCGACCGATGTCAAGGACGCCAAGAACCTGGTCATTGCGGTGACCGAAAAGAATACGGGCTCGTTCATGCTGGGCGCAGGGTTTAGCTCCATTGACGCGCTGGTGGGTTTTGTGGAGCTGACGCAGGGGAACTTCGACCTGTTCAACCCGCCTTGGTTTACCGGCGGCGGCCAGAAACTGCGCCTGCGGGTAGCCCTGGGGACCCGACGCCAGGATTACGTGCTGAACTTTGTCGAGCCGTGGTTTTTGGGCCGGAAACTGGCTTTGAGCACCGAGCTGTATTATCGGGACTTGGACTTTGTGAGTGTGAATGACCTGTATCGGGAGCGGATCGCCGGGTTCCGCGTCGGGCTAACGCGCGCTTTGGTCAGCGATTTCTTGATTGGTGGCATCAGCTACGGGTTCGACAGTGTCAGCCTGGATTTGAATGAGTCGTTCGTGCCGGACCGTTATAATGTGCCGCTGCCAGGTGGCGGCACCACCAATATCCCCGGCAGAATTTCGCGCGAGATTTACGACGCAGCCGGCGACTATTACGTGTCGCGCTTCGGCACTTTCCTCAGCTACGACACCCGAGGCGGCGGGTTCCTACCCAACAAAGGGCAACGGACCGAGATCCGTGCGGATTTATCGGGCGGGCCACTGGGAGGCACGGTGGACACTTACAGACTGGAGTTGCGGACGGCGTGGTATTTCCGGGGTATTTTGACCAACCACGTGCTGGAGCTGGGCGGTCGGCTCGGGGTGATCGAAGCGTTCGGCTCGACCGAGCGAGTGCCGCTGTTCCAACGATGGTTCTTGGGGGGGCTGGATTCATTGCGCGGGTTCCGGTACCGGGACGTCGGCCCCAAAGACCGCTTTGGCGAGCCCATCGGGGGCAACACCTACTGGTTCAGCACAGCCGAATACAGCGTGCCGGTGATCGAACGGGTCCGATTTGCTCTGTTTTTCGACGCCGGCATGGTGTATCCGCGGGCTTACAGTTTCGAGCCGCAGGACACCTACTTCGAGCTGAACCGGCCGCCCAACCGGTTCACCACTGGCGCCTTTAACGCCAACTGGGGTGTTGGGCTGCGACTGAACCTGCCCATCGGCCCGTTGCGGTTGGACTACGGCATCCCCATCAAATCGGATGCCGAAAACGACAGCAATGGCCGGTTCCAGTTCAGCGCCGGTTACACGCGCGAGTTCTAAACCCAGACTCCAAGCGGATTATGAAAACTGCACTTAACCTGCTGCTTTTGGCTGGCCTGTGCACCGCAGGCGCTCCGAACCTCGATGCCCAGGTCAAGATCGGCACCATCGACCTGCGGAAGGTCTTCGACGACTACCACAAAACCCGCACTGCCGACGCGGCGTTGAAAGAACGCGCCGCGGAGCTGGACAAGGATCGCAAAGCGCTGGTCGAGGCCTACCAAAAGCTCAGAGAAGATTACGACAAGGCCCTGACCGCCGCAGCCGACCCAGCCATTTCGGCTGAGGAACGCGACCGACGCAAAAAAGCCGCCGAAGAGAAGCTCTTGGCCCTGCGCGCCAAAGAACAGGAAATTACCCAGTTCGATCGTGAAGCGCGGACCGCGTTGGACGAACAGCAGCGCCTCATGCGGGACAAAATCTTGGGGGAGATCCGGAACATGATCAACGTCAAGGCCAAGGCCGGTAACTTCACCCTGGTGCTGGACACCTCGACGGCGGATCCGCGGGTGCCGCCGGTGGTGCTGTACAGCTCCGGCGAAAACGATCTGACCGCCATGGTGCTGGAAGCGCTCAATGCCACGGCGCCCCCGGGCTACTCGCCGGATAAGAAGCGCGACAACACCCGCTAGGCTGCGCTGGAGGGAGCGCGGTTTCCGCCCACCAGACCACCAGCCGTTTCGTCACGGCGCGGCAGCCGCAGGGGCTGGCCGGCGCAAGCTGTGCGTTAAACAGGCTGCAATGAAGCCTTTGAACAGCGGGTGTGGCCGGTGCGGTTTACTCTGGAACTCGGGGTGAAATTGGCAGGCCACAAAAAACGGGTGATCCTCCAGCTCGATCAGTTCCACCAGCTCACCATCGGGTGAGGTGCCACAGATGCGGAAGCCGGCTTGCTCGAAGGCGGCGCGATAAGCGTTGTTGAACTCGTATCGGTGCCGGTGCCGTTCGTGCACCACAAAGGCGCCATACAAATGCGCGGCCAGGCTGCCGGGGCGCAACTGGCACGGTTGCGCCCCTAGCCGCATGGTCCCGCCCATGCGGGTGACCTGCTTCTGCTCTTCTAGCAGACAAATGACCGGATGCGGCGTGTGCTTATCAAACTCGGTCGAGTGCGCCCCTTTGAGGCCGAGCACGTGCCGCGCAAACTCGATGGTGGCAATCTGCATGCCCAGGCACAGGCCCAGATACGGCACCTTGCGTTCCCGAGCAAATTGAGCGGCCTTGATCTTGCCTTCGATGCCACGCTCTCCAAAGCCGCCGGGCACCAAAATGCCTGACACCTTCTCCAAGACAGCCTCCGCCCCAGCCGCCTCCAGGTCCTCGGCCTCGATCCGTTCGATGTCCACCCCGCAATCGTTGGCAATGCCGCCATGGGTGATGGCTTCATAGACGGACTTGTAGGCATCGGGCAAGCCGATGTATTTGCCCACCACACCAATGCGGACCCGATGCGCCGGAGCCAGCAGTTTGCGCAGGATGTCTTGCCAATGGGACATGTCGGCGGCGGGCGTCGTCAGGCGCAGCAGCCGGCACACCAGCTCGTCCAAACCTTCCCGTTGTAGCATCAACGGCACCTCGTAAATGGAATGTTCTACATCCAATTCCTCGATCACCGCCTCATACGGCACGTTGCAGAACAGGGCGATTTTCTGCCGCACCTCCCGATTGAGTGGTTTCTCGCTCCGGCATACAATGATGTGGGGGGTGATACCGATTTCACGCAGCTTGGCCACCGATTGCTGCGTGGGTTTGGTCTTCAGTTCGCCTGCGGCTTTGATGAACGGCACCAGGGTCACGTGAATGAACAGCACGTTGCCCGGCCCAGCCTCGATCGCAAACTCGCGAATGGCTTCCAAGAACGGCAGTCCCTCGATATCGCCGGTGGTACCGCCGATCTCGGTGATGAGCACGTCCGCCTTGGAGGTGGCGGCCACTTCCCGGATTCGGTCTTGGATTTCGCCCGTGACGTGCGGGATTACCTGGACCGTTTTGCCGAGGTACTTGCCCTCGCGTTCGTTATTGAGCACGCGCTGATACACCTGGCCGCTGGTGAAATTGTTCAGGCGCGTCAACCGGCAGTGAGTAAACCGTTCGTAGTGTCCCAAATCCAAGTCCGTCTCGGCCCCGTCCTCCAGCACGTACACTTCGCCGTGTTGGTAGGGGTTCATGGTGCCAGGGTCCACATTCAGATACGGATCGAACTTCTGCAGGGCCACTTTCAGCCCACGGCCCTCCAGCAGCGTGCCCAGCGAGGCGGCTGTGAGCCCTTTGCCCAGGGAACTAATCACGCCGCCCGTGACGAAAATGTATTTGGTTTCCATAGTTCAAGCGCACTTCGGCCATACCGCTCAAAACCGCAACAAGCCAAACGGCAGGTCCCCTGGCAAGCATCCAGATTCAACCTGAGGCCTGCCCGGCGTTCAGGAGGCGCTCGACCCGTTCCACGTCTTCCGGCACGTCCACGCCGATCCCCTGGTAGTCCACCTGCACCACAGCAATAGGCAGCCCGTGTTCCAGGGCGCGCAACTGTTCGAGTTTCTCGGCCTGCTCCAGCGCCGAGACCGGCCATTGCACCAACTGTAGCAACGTCGAACGCCGGTAACCGTAAATGCCCAGATGCTTCAAAAACGGAAACGCAGCTAACTGCTCGACCACCGGTCGGGTGGCAGCCTCACGCAGATACGGGATTGGGCGCCGCGAAAAGTATAGAGCCTGGCCTGTGGCGCTGACAACCACTTTGACCACGTTGGGGTTGTCGTATTCGGCGGGGTCCTGCAGTCGGGTGGCCGCGGTGCTCATGGGCGCCTGAGCCAAGGCCGCTGCCACCGCGTCAATCACACCCGGGTCCATCAACGGTTCGTCACCTTGGACGTTGACCACCGCGTCGCAGTCCAGCCGTTGCACCACCTCGGCAATCCGGTCAGTGCCACTGGGATGGGTAGGCGACGTCATTTCCACCCGACAAAACCGGGCGGCTAGCTTGGCGATCTGCTCATCGTCGGTAGCCACGATCAGCTCGTGCAGCGCCTTAGCCAACTGGCACCGTTGGATGACGTGCTGCAGAAGCGGTTTCCCCGCAATCAACGCCAAAGGTTTACCCGGAAACCGACTCGAACCATACCGGGCAGGAATTACGCCAACCACTCTCATCGCCCAACGTCAGATTCCAGAATCCAGCGCGCAGCAGCCGCTAGGTCATCCACTACCACGGCTTGCTGATCGTGCGCCAACTGACGCTCCGTCTCCGCACCATAACCTGTCCGCACCAGGATGGCCCGTTTAACCCCAGCATTCCAGCCGCACTGCAGATCGATGAGCTTGTCGCCAATCACGTAGCTTTCCCCAAGGTCCACCCCGAACTCAGCGCGCGCGTCGAACAGGAACTGGGGCGAGGGTTTGCGGCCCCGGCTGGGCTGGTCAGGCGCTTCCGGCGCAACGTAGAACTTCTCCAGATGCACCCCGGCCTTGGCCAGCTGGGCTGCCAAGTGCTGATGCACCCGGTCCACGTCAGCCAAAGTAAAATAGCCTCGGCCCACGCCAGACTGGTTGGTCACCACAAACAGCCTGAACCCAGCGGCTTGCAGCCGCTGCAAAGCTGCTACCGCCCCCGGGATTAACTCCACATCTTCCACCCGGTGCAGGTATTCCTTCTCGTGGATGATGGTGCCGTCACGATCTAGAAACACGGCTCGGCTCATGCACGCGCCGCAGTGTGTCGCCGGACAGGCCGGTTGAAAACTGGAAACCAAGTCCCAGCCAGCTTGCCGGTCCCCGAGCCAAGTGTGCGGCCTTGGGCTGGGCGCATCCGACTCCACGGACCAGACGGCTGTAGCTCACTCGGCCGCGTTGGGCCGAAGCGGCGTATCAGCGGCTCGGGCCCCGGGGCTTGAGCCCCTGCACTTCGCCCGCCGGCCTGCGGTTGGAGAAAACGGGCGCTTGAACTGACCCTGTCCAGGCCGCATGCTCAGCTCAGGTAGCTGGGACAGCATCTGATGGAGTTTTTCGATCAACAGGACCGAGCCCGAGCCAGCTCGAAGCGACTGTTGTGGCTATTGCCTGCGGCGTTGGTGCTGACCAATTTGGGGGTCTATGCGGGCGTGGCCATGCTCCTGCGCGGTATTTACCTGCTCACCCGGCTATCGTCCCACCCAGGTTGGCTGGCGCGTGTGGCCCGGCATTTCTGCGCGGAAAACGTTTGGAGCTGGGAGCTGTTGGCCTGGGTAACGCTCGGGGTCACCGCTTTGGTGGCATTGGTGAGCGGATTCAAATTGTGGCAATTATCCCAGGGTGGTGCAGTTGTTGCCAAGCTGCTGGGCGGACGGCTGGTCAGTCCTGACACCACAGACCTGGCCGAGCGCCGGTTGCTCAATGTGGTGGAGGAAATGGCCATCGCATCAGGGTTACCGGTGCCGGGCGTGTATGTGTTGGAAGACGAGTTTGGTATCAATGCGCTTGCCGCCGGCAACGAACCGACGGATGCCGTCGTAGCGGTCACATTCGGCGCGTTGAAGTTATTGAGTCGGGACGAATTGCAGGCTGTGGTCGCGCACGAGTTTAGCCACATCCTCAACGGCGACATGCGGCTCAACACGCGGTTGATCGGGTGGCTGCACGGTCTGGTAGCGCTGGTGGTGCTGGGTCGAGTATTGACGTTCCTGTTCGTGCGGCCCATGGCCCCGACGCAGGATGGCAGGGGGTTCGGGCCGGTGTTTCATCCGGCCCTGCTGCCGGCGTTTGTGTTGGGCTGGATTTGCATCGTGGTCGGCTCCCTGGCCGCCTGGGGCGCGCGCCTGGTCCAGTGCGCCGTGAACCGACAACGGGAATACCTGGCCGATGCTGCCGCGGTCCAGTTCACGCGCAACCCAGCCGGCCTGGCCGGTGCGCTCAAAAAGATCGGTGGCCTGGCTGGCCGGTCCGTTATCACCTCAGCCCGGTCCGAGCTGGCCAGCCACATGTATTTCAGTGACGGCATGAGACGCCGCTGGTTCGGTTTGCTGGCCACGCACCCGCCACTGATCCAGCGCATCCGTCGGCTGGACCCAAGTTTTGATGGCAAGTTCCCTGCCGTCTCCTTGCGCCGTGTCCTGCAAGAATCGCCGGTCACGGCGCTGTATCGTAGCCAAGGCACCCGGCCGGTGGACTACGAGAAACTGGCGTCGGTGATCGGGCCGGAAGCCGCCGCCCGAGAAGCCATTTATGCAGCCGCAGCGACGCAAGCCAGCTCGGCGACACCGGCTCGATCCAAGCCAGGGCACCCGACCGCCCGGAGCAGGCCGATCCTCAACCTGGAGTTCGCCATGACGTCGCTGGGCGGAATCCCGGAACCAGTGCGCCAAGCCACACACCAACCCGCCAGTGCCGCAGCACTGATCTATGCCATGCTCTGCAGCAAAGAGCCCGACCTGCAACAGCGCCAGATCGATGGATTGATCGAGCGAACCGAGCCGGGCATCGTAGCCGAGCTGCAGCGGCTCGTGCCCCTGGTTGCGCAACTTGATCCTGGCCATTTCCTGCCCCTGGCTGATCTGGCAGTGCGCGTGCTGCGCCAGCTTTCCCCTGAGCAATACGACTCATTCTGTCGCAACCTGCAGTGGCTCATGGAATCGGACCGCGAGATCGATCTGTTCGAGTACATGCTGCAACGCATGATCCTGCGGCAGCTCGAGCCGCATTTCCGGCCCGTCAAAAGGCCACCGGTCCAGTATTACACCTTGGAACCACTGCTGCCGGACTGCGCGGTGTTGCTGTCCGGCCTGGCGCGTATTGGCAGCCAGACCGAAGAAGAGGCCAAGGTGGCCTTTGCACACGGGGCGAAATTCCTGGGCGCTGAAAGCGCGCTGGAGCTGCTTCCCCTGGGCAAGTGTAACCTGCTGCAAATTGACGGTGCCATCAACCAGGTGGGGCAGGCTTCCGCACCTCTGAAACAGCAGATACTGGGCGCGCTACTTTGCACAGCCGCAACGGACCGACAATTGGGCCGACGCGAAGCCGAGCTGCTGCGTGCGGTGGCAGATGCCTGGGGTTTGGCTGTGCCACCGTTTCTGACCGCAGCTCCAGACACTCCTGCCTAACGGATGCAGGTTTTCGATGGTTTACACCCCTAGGCCAGGGTGGCCGATTCTAAGGGCCAGTGAGGGGTGCCTCTCACGTTCTTCGGGGAGTCGAAGGCCGTGTTGGGGAAAGAGCTGCGCCGGCTGGGCATTGCGCCAAGAGGTTTCCAGACAAGCCAAGATTCAGTGCCGGCCTGGGTCCAGGGGTGTCCGGGTCGCTTGAAACGGCACCGCGCCTGCAGCCAGATCCACAAGCGCACTGTTGCCAGTGACCAGCGCGCTGGCCCTGGCTGTGGCTTCACGCTCACCTACGTCTGGGCAGACAAGGGCTTCAACGCCAAGGCGCAAAGAGAAACCTCCGCGCAATCCCGCGTGGGCCCGGTGAGCAGCCAGTACCGCTCGCCTGCTGTCTGCGCGGATGGGTCTTTGCCTACACCTGTGCGCCTCTGCGTTCAATCGGCAGTGAATGGACACGTCTGAGAGATGGCCGTGGCGGCGTAGTATCGGCCTTGGTTGGGGCGGCGGGGGTTCATGCGAGCGCTCCAACCCGGCCGCCGGCCGCTGGCGGGTCGGTTTCGCCGGCCCGCCGAAAACATGTCAGCTTCGAGCCTCGAGCTCCCAGCTTCGAGCTCCCCGCTCCATGCTCCGTGCCCCTTGCTCCCCGCTCCATGCCGCATGCTCGGCCTTTGGGCGCTGCGCCACGCGCGATGGCTGGTTGCTGAGCAGCATGCCTGCTGCCACTGCGGCTTGTCAGGCGGCAACACGGCCTTTGAGTTGGCACAGTGGAAACAAGGCCGTAGCTTACTGAACGGCTATGACACAACCGAGATTGCCTTGGGTTGGGGCACTGACATTGACCATGGGCATCGTGTCGGTTTACGCCAGCTCGGCGCCGTCGTTGCTAGACGACCGCGCCGTGACGCTAAGCTCAGCAGCCGACGTGGAACAACGGCGCCGCGTCCTGGTGGATTACTTGTGGGGCTCGGAAGGCTTTCCCACGCAACGGTTGCCAACGCGCGTGCTCACCAATGTGGCCTGCCCGGTGCGCCAGTTAACTAACCTGGCGCGTGTGGACGAATTGCGGATGGCTTTGGCGCCCAATCTGGAAGGTTTAGCTTACCATTTCCTGCCCAGCCGGCCCAACGGTCAACTCGTGGTGGTGCATCACGGGCATGCATGCACCTTAGATGACGAGCCCGGGCCGGCTGACGTCGGGTTTGGCCTGCAACGGACTATCTGCGCCCTGCTGCGCGAAGGTTACGGTGTATTGGGCGTGTTCATGCCCCGGATGCGCCCCGGCGATTGCACCGGCCGACACGAAGCCTTGTTCGAGCTGGAGGTCAACGGCAGTCCACTGAAGTTGTTTCTGGAACCGACGGCCCTCGGGCTCAATTACCTCAAACGCCTCAGGCAATCGGACGGCTTGGCCTTGTATCATGCTTTTCACATGGTGGGCTTATCTGGCGGGGGTTGGACCACCACCGTGTATGCGGCCATCGATCCGACTATTCGCTGCAGTTTCCCTGTGGCCGGCTCGATTCCGCTGTATTTGCGTTGGGGCGGGTCGGTAGGCGACCGCGAGCAGTTTGAACCGTCCTTTTACCGGCTGGCGGGCTACCCAGACCTGTATGTGATGGGCGGGTGCGGCCCGCGGCGCAAGCAAGTGCAGATCCTGGTCCGGCGCGACGATTGTTGTTTCGGCCAAGCCCAGCACGACGAGGCTCGCGGCGGCTTGCCGTATGCCGAGGCAATGCGTGCGTATGAACAACGCGTGCGGGCTGCACTGGCGGCCATTGGTTCGGGCGAATTTCGTCTCGAGATCGACGACACCGCCCCCAGCCACATGATCTCCCACTACGCCATCGAACGAGTGATCCTGCCGGAACTGCGCCAAGCGCGCTAAAGCGTGCTGGTGTGGCGCGCAGAGTCCAAGGTCTGGAAGCTGCCTGTGGGCTCCGCTGCCATCGGGTCTAACCTGAGGGTGTGCGAGGCCTTGGCACCACGCAGCACGGCTGGGCTGCACCACCCTGAGCCTGACCGACGACACTGGACCTGGGCGCTCGATTGGCTGCGGCCCAAGCGTTTCTTGGCATAGCGGTGCTGTTGGCGAGCCGCTGGATTCACAACGAACTGGCTCAGGGACGGTGGTTAAACTACCTTTGGCCTGGCTGTGAGCGGCTTGGAGCAGATCACTCTAACCGGATTGAGCTTGCTGCTGGTTGAAGACGAACCGTTACTGCGCCGCAAACTGGCGGCGCATCTGGAACGGCTCGGAGCGGATGTGACGCAAGCTGACAGTCTGGCTGCCAGCCGACGACTGCTGGCGGAGCTGGACTTTGATTTTGCGCCGGTGGACGTGAACCTGCCTGACGGCCAGGGCTTGGACCTGCTGCGGCAAGGCGCCTTCCAATCCAACACCGGCGTCATTGTCATGACCGCCCAGGGCGCCATCCAGGGCGCGGTCGAGGCCATGCGCCTGGGTGCGCTGGATTATCTGGTCAAGCCTTTCGACCCGGCGCTGCTGCCGTTGGTTATGCAGCGGGCGCGTCAGGCCCGGCAATCGGCTCGCGCCGCCGAGCACCAACAGGCTGACCAAGCCGATGAAGATTTCTTTTTTGGGGACGCACTGGCCGGTCTGCGGGCCCAGTTGGAGCGCATCATCGCCGCAGACCATCGGATGCAAACTGGGCTGCCGCCCGTGCTCATTACCGGCGAAACCGGCACAGGCAAGTCCAGTCTGGCCCGATGGCTACACCGACACGGCCCGCGGGCGTCTGGGCCGGTGATCGAGGTCAATTGTGCAGCCTTGCCCGATACGCTGGCTGAGTCGGAGTTGTTCGGATACGAACGAGACGCTTTTACCGACGCGCGATCGGCTCGGCAGGGTCTGTTCGAGGCAGCCCATGGCGGCACGCTGTTTTTGGACGAGCTACCCAGCCTGTCGCTGCCGTTGCAGGCCAAAGTATTGACAGCCATCGAGGAGGGGCGCATCCGGCGCCTGGGCGGCAGCCGGCAGATCCAAGTGGACGTGCGCATCATTGCGGCCACTAGCCGCGACCTGCGGGCGGCGGTTGCTGCCGGCGATTTCCGGGAGGATCTATTCCATCGACTGGACCTGTATCGGGTGGAATTACCGCCTTTGCGCACGCGGGGGACAGACCTGTTGCGTCTGGCTGAGCATTTGATGGTGCGAATTGCCAAGCGACATCGTCTGCCACCACGGCGCATCACTGAGGCTGGTCGCCGTCGGTTGCTGGCCTACCGTTGGCCGGGCAACGTGCGCGAGCTGGCTCACGAATTGGAGCGGGCGTTGGTCTTCGAGGACGCTGCCACGCTGGACTTTGCGCACCTGCCAACCGATCCGCAACCGGTGGAGCCCGCGCCGCCGGCTGCGCACGACTGGTTGGTGCCGGGCTTTACCTTCCCCGAGGAGGGGTTCAAACTGGAGGACGCCATCAATCGGTTCGTGCAATTGGCCCTGAAACAGTCCGGCCACAATGTCTCTCGAGCCGCGCGACTACTGGGTGTGACGCGGGATTTCGTGCGCTACCGGCTCTACGGGGACCGCAAAGCCCCGGAGCAATCCGACTCCAACAAGGACTCTTCATGAATGCTTCCAAAATCAAACCGCTGGCGCTGGCGATCGGGTTGAGCTGTGTTTGGGCCGGCGCTCAAGCTGCGGACCCCAAGGGCAGCGCCGCGCCAGCAGATGCCCAAAAGGCTCGCACGCCGGCTGGCCAAGCGATGGCTTGGGACCGAGCCGAGGCGGCAGCGCTAGTGCGCGACTTCGAGCAGGCTCGCGAGGCCTACCTAGCCAAGCGCGCCCAATTGCGTCAGGCCTCCGGTCGGCTCACTGAGGCGCAACGTCAGGCCCTGCGCGAGCAGCTCAAAGCGCTGCGCGCGGAGCAAGCCCGTGCCCGCGAAGAATTGCGCCAGCAACTCCGCACCTTGCGTGAGGAACTGCCCTCCCATCGCGACTGGATGGAGCAAGCCCTTGAACCGCGCGGTCCAAGGCCCCGCCGCGGCGATTAACTCATGCCAAGGTGGTTCTGGTGCGTCAGCACAGTGGCAGTGGCGTGCGCCATAGCCCGCTTAGGGCTGGGGGCCGACCCCACGGCTTTGCCAAACTCGCCGGGCCCGCTAGCCGGGCCGGCTCCGTTGGCGGTCTGGGACGCCACGCTGCGGGCCACAGCAGGCGGCGGCTATCGCCACAACGTGCTGCGCACCAGCGTGGCGCCGGAGAGCAGCGGGTTTGTGGCTGCGGCGGGGGACTTGTCTGTGATGCGGTTGGCCGAAAGCGGTGCCCAAGCTACTTTCCTGTTCATGGGCGAGGACACGCGCTATCTCGACGCACCCTCGGTGGATAAGGAGCAGTGGTTCTCCGGCACCGCCGAGGCTAGTTGGCCGCTGGGCCCAGCCGACCAGGTGGGTGGCTGGCTGCAATACTTCTACCAAAACCAAGTTGTGGATGTGTCCGAGACCGAGGTTGAGTTGCGCCGTGTGCTCATCGAGGGTCACGGGGTGAGCGTCCGTCCGGAGTGGCAACACACCCTTTGGCCCGGCTGGCACTTGAAGTTGGAGGGGACTATGCACCGGCAGTTTTACAGGGCGACCCTGGACCAGTATTGGGAGGGAGCGGGCCGGCTCGGTTTAACGCACGAGTATGGCCGGCGATCCGAATGGTCTGTGGGCTTCCAATCCCGCCACCGATTCTACGACACCCGGCTGCAATACGACCAGCAGGCTCAGCCCATCCCGGGCACCCGGCTGGTATATTGGCAACCGGAGTTGACCGGGGCCTGGCGGCACCATTGGGATGCGAATCGGCACTGGCGCACCACCACCAGACTGAGCCTGATGCTCAATCGCGACAATGGGTCCGGCTACTTCGATTACAACCGGCTGCTGGTCGCACAGCAACTGCGCTGGAGCCGGGGTGGCTGGCAGGCCACAACCCAGGCACGGCTGGGTTGGTATCGGTATGACCTGCAGCGTATCACCGGCCAACGCCGGTATCGAGCCTACTGCGAATTGGACCTGCGGCTGGAACGGCGCTTGGGCAAGCACGGGCTGCTGTATGCCGCAGCGCAGCGGGAATGGGACTTTAGCAATGACCCGCTGGACGAGTATCGCGACTGGATGGCCAGCGCCGGCCTGGGCGCCGAGTTCTGATTGCTTATGCGCTCCAAACCACACCAACCACTGACTTGCCTTAAACTTCTTCCCACCGCGGGCTCGGTTGGACAGAAGGGGGTGCCGCTCGGAGCCACCGGGAGCTTGGCAAGAAACGCTTCGGGACCGACCCCATGAACGCAGCCGACCAGCTGGACCGCTTGACCCCACGCAGCCGACGGGCTTTCGCCTTGGGCTTGAGCCTGGGCTTGGCTGTGCTGGGGCTGACTTTGGCGGTAGCGGCACTGTTTGTGCGCGGTCTGATCCGCCAGCAAATCATCCAGCGAGACGCCGAGGCGCTGTATGCCACTACGCTCATGGAACAGTTGGACGCAGCCGACGCCGAACTTCTGGCTGGTGAAGATGCGGATGCTCAGATCGGCTTCGATGCGGCTATTCTAGCGTCGCGGCTCCGGGGTGTGATTGGCATCCGGTTCTTTGATCCAGGCGGCCAGTTCACGGACTCGTTTCCGGCCAACATCGCGCCCACACGCCTGAGGGGGCTTCGATGCGGCTATTCTAGCGTCGCGGCTCCGGGGTGTGATTGGCATCCGGTTCTTTGATCCAGGCGGCCAGTTCACGGACTCGTTTCCGGCCAACATCGCGCCCACACGCCTGAGGGATGCGGCCCTGGCGTCGGTTCGCCGGTTTCAGCCTCACGCCCGGTTTCGCCCGGCCACACCGTTGACCGAGGTGTTCATTTACCGGTCTGAATTTGCCAAGGGACAAATCGCTCGGGTGCCTGTTTTGGAGATTACCGTGCCGCTGCACCCTCAACATTCGGACCGGCTGGCGGGCGTGGCACAGTTCCTTGTGGAGGGCTATAGCGTGGTTGAGGAATACGCGCGGTTGGACCGGCGGTTGGGCGGTCTAGCGGGGCTGGCTTTTGTGGTGGCGGGCGGCCTGTTGGCAGTGATGCTCTGGCCGGCGTTTCGCCGCATGGAGCGGTTAGCCCAGGAAGTCGCTGCGCGCAGCGAGCGGCTCCGGCGTGCCAACGAGGAACTGGCTTTAACTGCTCGGGCTGCGGCCCTGGGCGCGGTGTCGGCGCATCTGATGCACGGCCTCAAAAACCCCCTAGCCAGCCTGTCCCAATTCGTTCACAGCGGCTCTCGGGGCGAGCTGCAACAAGAAGACTGGCAGGACGCACTAGCGGCTGCCCGTCGCATGCACTCCCTGGTGGAACAAACTCTCGAGGTGCTTGCCGAGGCTGGCAGCGGGGCCAGCTACACGCTGACTGCAGCGGAGTTGGCCCATCAGGTGCAAGCGCGTGTTGCGGCTTTGGCCCAGACACGCGCAGTGGCGCTCCGGATGGAAGCCGACCTGCAAGACCCATTGCCCAGCCACACCGCCAATCTCATCAGCCTGATTCTGGTGAACCTGCTGGAAAACGCTATCCAAGCCACACCCGCCGGCAAACAGGTGAGCTTGGTGCTGCGGGCTGAGCCGGACCGGTTGTGCTGGCGAGTGCAGGACCAAGGGCCAGGTTTTCCCGCGCATTTACGGTCCAGCCTGTTTTTGCCCTGCCAATCCACACGCGAGGGCGGTAGCGGCTTGGGCCTGGCCATTTCCAAACAACTGGCCAATCACTTGGGCGCTAGCCTCGAACTGGTCGAGCCGGCCGAAGGCGGGTGCATATTCGAACTGGCAGTGCCACGGACTGCTTTGAGCGACGGTACCGCAGCGGCTACATCCTGACCGACCGCAGGCCGTGGGCGCTACCGCCCACCAGCACAGGCCTGCGACTGGGCGCTGCCGCCCAGAGACATGTTACCGGCGGTGGGGCCGTCGCACAAAATCCGCGGATTTCATTTAGAATTGCAGCTCCTGCGCTGTTGGCACGTGCTTTGCAGTTCCCCTCGTAGCATAGAAAACCGTCGAGCGGATACCACTGAGACGTATGAAAGAGAACAAACTGATCATTGGGTTGATGGCGCTGATTCTGGGCTGGAGCGCTCCAGCCTTGCTGGCTCAAGGCGGTCCAGGGAGCGGCACCAACGCCTGCGACCAAATCCGGCAGCGCGATCGCGACCGGCTGCAGGATTGTAGCCCTGAGCTGGAGCAGCAACAATCTCGCCTGCGCCAGGGCATGCCTGCTGAGCTGCAAAGAGCCCTCCAGGAGATGAAGCAGGCCCGGGAAAAGTACCAACAGCAAAAACGCGAGTTGCAGAAGCAGTTAGTGGGTGCCACCGATCAAGAGCGCCAGCAACTGCGCGAGCAGCTCAGAGAATGCATCAAGGAACAGGCCCGTGACCGCGAACAACTTCGGGAACGGTTGCGTGAATTGCGCGACTGCCTGCCGGACCATCAGCAGTTGATGCAAGAGGCCCAGGAACGCGCGCGCCAACGCGAGCGCCGGGGCGAGTAAGTAGCAGGGTTGGTGTTTGAAGTTGGCCTCCAGGCAGCTTGAAGTTCACAGCCGCCCGGAGGCCTCTCTCTTTCGATTTCTACCCCGCGATGAGCTCAAGCCGCCTAGCTTGCTGGAGGGTGCACGCGCACGATCAAACCCGTGGGCTCGCTCGGCCGCCTGCGTGGCGGGTGCTAGCAGTCTTGACAGGGCTAGGCGGCTGGCTGGCTGCAGCGGGCCAGGCCACCGAGCTGAACCCGGATCGTTGGCGTTGGTCCAATCCGCTGCCGCACGGCAACAACGTGCTGGACCTGTATGTGAGTGACGATGTGGCGGTGCAGGTGGGCGACGCGGGCAGTGTTTACGTGCGATGGGACGGCGGTCGGTGGGCTCCGGCGATCACGGGTGTCACTAATTACCTACGCAGCGTGACGCTGTTGGGCAACCGATTCATTGCTGTGGGCGAAAACGGCTGCATCCTTTGGTCCGATGACGGAGCGGTGTTTCAAGCTGCAGTGCTTTCCCCTGCGACCACCGATTGGTTCGAGGGGGTGACGGCTTCGGCCACGCGGGCGGTGGCTGTGGGCGACAACGGCTCGATCTACACCAGCACCAACGGGACCTATTGGACCAAGGCTAGCTCCGGCACCACCGAGTGGCTCCGCGGGGTGGCCTTTGGCAACGGGACTTTTGTGGCGGTTGGCGAGAACGGCACCGTGTTACGCAGCACCACCGGCAGTTCTTGGACTCGGGTCACCATCGGCACCACCGCTCACTTGAATCGCGTGCGATATCTGGGCTCGGGCGCTAGCGCTCAGTTTGTTGCCGTGGGCAACGGCGGTGCGGCTTTTAGCAGTAGCTCGGGTGGTTCCGGTTGGACGTCGCTGAACAGCGGCACCACCAACAACCTGTTCGATGTCACGGTCAACGACACCGGCACGTTGCTGGTGGGCGATCAGGAAATCCGTTTCCGGGCTCACGGCACCGCCACCTGGACCAACCACATCACCGCCCTCCCCACCAACGCCCCGCCAGCTTGGACCTATCTGTCGGCTTGGGGTGCCACCAACTATTTCTTGGTGGCAGGCCGTAGCGGTCTTCTGGTTGAAGGTGTCCGGACTAACAACGCCAGCTTGTATTGTTGGCGGCCCGTGTCAGTTTCCTCCCACGCCTGGCTGTGGGACCTGACGGCCCAGCGCGGCCTCTACGTCGCAGTGGGCGACCTGGCCAGCATCCTAACCAGCCTCGACGGGATTCTATGGGCCAGAGAGGCCGTGCCTGGGCCAACCACTAACACCGTGCTGCTGGGCGTGGGAGGTACAACTAACCTCGTGCTGGCGGTGGGCAACGGTGGTCGGGTGTTCGTCAGCCATGCGGCCTTGACCAACCTTTCGGTCACTAACTTGGTCGGCACCAACCTCGTCGTCACCAACCTGACGTTCAATACGCTGGGGCTGATCTGGACCGAAGTCCCCCCCTTTACCACTAACACACTCCAGGGCGTGGCTGCGTCGGAGAATCTCTACGTGGTCTGTGGCCAGCACGGCAGCATTTACACCAGCCCGCACGGCTCGAACTGGACTGCCCGTCCTACACCCACCACCAACTTCCTGTCGAGCATCACCGCATTCCCAAATGGCTGGGTAGCCGTGGGTGATCGCGGCACGTTGCTGCGAGCCGGGCCGGATGCCACCACCTGGACGCTCATCCCGCTGGGCACCACCAATTGGCTTTACCGCGTCCGGTGGGTAGGCCAACGCCTGGTGGTAGTCGGCCAGAACGGCACCATTGTCACCGGGGACAGCTTAGGGGCTAACTGGACCTTTGGCACCAGCGGCACCAGCGCCTGGCTTAACGACGTCAGCTTTGTGAACGGGGTCTGGTATGTCGTCGGCCATCAGGGAACGCTCCTGGCCAGCACGAACTTAGTGGCCTGGGCCCCCATGCGCCTGCCCACTATCAAATCCCTGTTTACGACAGCCACTTGGGATGGTCAACTGCTGGTGGCTGGTATTGAAGGAGTGATCCTGCGCAACCAGGTCGTACCCCGCACCGCGCCGGTGAGCTTCCTTGGCTACCGCCGTAGTGTAGCCACCAACCTTGTCACCCAAGGCGCCAACACCTTGGCTATTCCCACCGTTTACGAACTGTTCCTGTTTGGAGGCGAGCCGGACCAGTTCTTCGAATTCCAGTCCTGTACGAACTTGGCCTCCGGCCACTGGACCACCACGGCTGCGCTGGAGCTGTTCGATCCCTCCGGTACCCTTTACTTGCTGCGCACTCGCGAGCTGACCAATACACCGCCCCAAGAATTCTATCGCACCAGGCTCACCCCTTAAGTGGCAGCCGAATCGGACGCCCGCCCGGGTTTACGCCGCAAAGGCAGAAGCGAAAAACGGCTTGGAACAAAAGCTTGGCCGCAAACGTCAAAGCCATCAGCTTTTGGGCCATGCAAACCATGCCGCTCATATCAATTGCATTCATCCGGACAATCGCACTGGGAAGCGTGCTGGTTGGCCCCATGGCCGCGCTAGTTTTGGCCGCCGATTCTGGGCCGTGGCCCACTGAAAAGGCCTGGGCTTGGCAACGGCAGCACGGTTGGCTGGTGGGCTGCAACTTCATCCCCAGCACCGCCATCAACCAACTGGAAATGTGGCAGGCCGAGACCTTCGATCTGCCCACCATCGACCGCGAGCTGGGCTGGGCGGCGCAGCTCGGGTTCAATAGCCTCCGGGTTTTCCTGCACCACCTGCCGTTCGATCAAGACGCATCGAGTTTCCTCCAGCGCATCGACCAGTTCCTCGCCACCGCCGACAAGCACGGCCTGGGCGTGATGTTTGTGTTGTTCGATTCCTGCTGGGACCCATTCCCCAAACCCGGCCCGCAACGAGCCCCACGGCCCCACGTCCACAACTCCGGCTGGGTCCAGTGTCCAGGCAGGGACATTCTGGTGGACCCGGCTCGGCACGAGGGCCTGAAGCCTTTCGTCCAAGAGGTCATGCGCCGGTTCGGTGCCGACCGTCGGGTGCATGCCTGGGACCTGTTCAATGAGCCGGACAACTGCAACGACTCCAGCTACGGTCAACACGAACCGCCCAACAAGGCTGAGCTAGGGTTGGCGTTGCTGAAGAAGGCCTATGCTTGGGCACGCCAGGTCAATCCCACGCAGCCACTCACCGTCGGTGTGTGGAAGGGTAATTGGGCTGACCCGGCCAAGCTGTCGCCGCTGGAGCGGTTGTGTTTGGAACAGTCGGACGTGATCTCGTTCCACAACTATGGGCCACTGGAAGCGCTGAGGGCCTGCGTCCAGCATCTCCGCCGGTACCAGCGGCCGATCTTGTGCACTGAATACATGGCCCGGCCAGCCGGCAGCCGATTCGACCCGCACCTGCGCTACCTCAAAGAGCAGGCTGTGGCGGCCTACAACTGGGGTTTGGTGGAAGGCAAAACCCAGACGATCTATCCCTGGGATTCGTGGAAGAAGGCTTACACAGCGCCGCCGCCGGTCTGGTTCCACGACATCTTCCGTCGTGACGGCACGGCCTTCGATCCGGAAGAAGTCGCCTTCATCAAGCGCCTGACCGGCAAGACCAACTAGCGAGCTTCCGCGCCGGACCGGATTCAACCCCGGATCGGCAGTTCTTTGGCGGCGCAGCATTGATCGGTGACCAGGAGCAAAAAGACCTCCGCGCTTTTCTCCAGCACAGTTTGCACTGGCGCGCAGCCTTTAGGCAGTCCAAGGCCAAGAGGACTCACTCGTAGAGCCACATCGAGGTCGGGCTTGACAATCGACCCCAGCCGCAGCGTCGCAACACGCCCGGCCCGTTGCACTGGTGCGATGATACACTGGAACGGATCGTAGCCCAGACCGCCACCAGCTTGCACGCGCCGCTCCCCAGCTCTCAGTTGAGTGTGATTCCCACAACTGAGGGGCCCAGCTTACTGCATACGCTCATCCACCACCCCAAGGCTTGGTTGCGCCAGCATGAACTGCACAGCCTCGTCTTGAGTCCCCAAATACCCGCCCCAACCAATCCGCACTTCGCTGATGCGCTTCCGATCCAACTGCCCGTCCCCGCTCTTGGACCAACCCGCCCGCCGGAATTGGCTCAAGGGCACGAACGATCGCTGATACCCAGCCGCACTGAGCGGCCGGCCCATGTGCGCAAGAAAGTCTTCCCCGCCTTCCTCCGACAAGATCAGCAGTAGCTCGGGGCCTGTGCGCTGACCAGCGGGCACCCACGACTCGAGTACCAACACCTCGGCTTCAGTCAAGTCCAGCGGCGTAGGATAGTGAAACCTCACAAACAGGAACGTGTCCACCTGGCTGCGCGTGAGAATGCCGGTAGCCTCCCACACCGGTGCAGCCTTCAGCCCCGAGCGCTCCCGATCCACCTGTAACGTCCCACGCACCCATTGCCCATGCGCAAGCGTCGGTTCAACCCGGGGCAACGGGCGGAGGTTCAACCCGGGTAGCGGCCCTGCCTTGGCTGGAAGCCGACGTGGTATCCGAGCCGCTGGGAACTGCGCCAGCACGGCTCCGTACGGCTCCAGACTCAACCGCACCCTGTCCGGCTGTAGATTCGGCGTGATCCGGCCCGTCCCGGGCTCCAGCAATTCACCGGCGCCTTCAGCCGCAAACCGGACTTCGCCCGACCAAGGCTGTGGGCTGTCATTGATCAGAAAATAAAGCTCACGCCCGTGCACACGCCGATGCGTCAGCCGTATCGGTGCATTCGGATCGTCCAGCTTTACGTCCGGCTCCACCAACCCGCGCACCACCACTGGAAGCAGCGCTTCCGATCCTCGGGGCAGGAACACCGCTGCCCCGCCACCGCTCAGCACGTTCAGGTGTGGCTCGGCCCCTGGCCGGCCGAAAAGTTCTGTGGCCAACCGCTCGACAGGAGGTGAGGGAAATTCGGTGGCGCTGTTGATCGGCAGCGCGCCCAGGGCTATCACGACACCCCCGCTGCGCACCAAATCGGCTAGTCGTTGCCAGGCAGCCAGCGGCAATGTGTCGGTAGCCGGCAGCACCACCACCCGCCAGCGCAGTGCACCATGTACTAACGTCCCTGATTCGACTCGGGCTTCCTGCAGGGCCCGGCTGTCCACGACCGTGAAATCGCGTTGAGCAGCAAACAGGCTGTCGGCGGCCGCCCGGTAAGTTCGTTCGATCTCCAGAGCCTCCGCCGCCTCTCGGGCCCAGTGCCGCGAGGGAGTAAACCGCACCCAGACACTTTCCTCCGGATACACCAGCGCAAGGTCAGCCACTTGATGGCCTCCCCGCAGCAGCATGCAGCAGCGGCCTATCCATTCGTTGAGCCGGCGCAAGGCCGCATCATCCAAGTCCGTAAAACTGTAGTAACTGGTGATGCAATTGACTCCAGCCACCATCAGCCGGTTGCACGTGCCGCGAATCTCGGCCTCTGGCACCGTACGTTTGGGACGGGTATCACCCGCAGGCCGATACCGTTGCGCGTGGTCTGAGGTCTCGCTCATCACCAGGCTGTGGCCCTCCAGCTCGGCTGCACTGGCCAACAGCCGTCCAATCCACCACGGCACCTCACCCGGCAGGCTGGTCAGACAGTCAATGCTGGGCGCATCCAGCCGGCGGATACACCGGAAAAACTCCCCATACAGCGGCACATGGGCCACCAAGCTTTCTTCCATCAACAAGTGACCGCCTGAGGCCAAGTTGTGCTGCTGACACCAGCTTTGGAGCTGACCGAAGAAGTTCTCCGACACCAGCTCGCCCACGGTCAGCCAGAAGTCATATCGATACTTGGCCGTCCCAGGGCCCGTGTCCGTCAGCAACGCCAGCACGACCCGTTCATCCAGCGGATAGCCGCGTCGGTGTTGGAAGGCGGCTGGCAGGCCCGGCGCCCACGGCAATGGCCGATACGGCATCGGCTTCAGAAAACAGCTCATCAGCGACGGCTCATCCGTGAACGTGGCCACAAACCACCGGCCCAAGTCAGCCCCAAGCTGCTCGGCATAACGCTGGTGGGTCAGCTCGATAAACCGAGCTGTCGGTTCAGGCATCAGCAGGTTGATGTAAGGCATCTTCTGCCATAGGTTCAGCTCCGCATGCGTGCCGTCATACAGCCGGTGTTCGGTGACAGCCACAACCCACCACCGCCCATCCGGCGCCTGCCAGCGCAAAACTCCGTCTCGGACTTCGCCACTCAAGTCCACTTTGGTTGCGAGATCGATGCGCCCCAGCTTCTCTGAAAAGGCAGCCACGATGACGGGCTTGCCCGGGGGTACCGCCAGCTCGACCGGGCCGTTAGTGACCTCGATGTGTGCCGCTAGCAAGCCTCGCGCTTCCCATTCCGGATGGTCACGCAGGACCAAGCCGCCTGCGTTGCCGGAGGGATACCCGCGCTCGTCATAAAGCCACAGGCACAAGCCCGCCGCCTTGGCAGCCTTTACCGCTCGGACAAACGCTTGCCACTTGGCTGCGCTTTCCAGATAGTGATCGAAACTCACGTTACACACCACCCCGCCAAACCCTTGCCGTTGAAGCTGGGCAATGAGCCGGTCCTGCGCCTCGGGCGCATCCGGCCAGCCGTGAATGATCTTCAGGATGCGGGCATCTGCAGGCGGGTTGCTGAAGCGCGCCGTCACGTCAGCCGGCTGTGCAGCACAAACAAAGGCCGCACCAGTTAGCCCCAAACACAATGCGGTGACACCAAGCCAATGCACGGCCCCCAATCAAGAGCAACTCGCACGCTGCTGGCAATCCAAACCCCAATGGGCTAGGCCGATTCCATGTCACGCCTGGGCGCCTGCGGCCAGCGGCCAAGCCGCAGCGCCACTGCGTCGCACCTTTGCCCTGGATGGTGTTACGCCGAGATGAACTGCTATTTCGGAGGCGAGGCCGGTCGGGTTGGCGTCGGAGACGGCGGCGGATTCGTCAGCCCTGGCAAAATCCCCCGCGGCCAGTTGGTCAGGTTGGTCAGGCTGCTCCAACGCCACGCTGCGGGCGCGTTGGTCGCCCCCAACGTCGCCAGTTCGCCCGGCAACGGCACCCCGCCGCGCGAGATGAAGTGATACGGGTCGGGCGAGGCCTTGGCCTTCTTCACAAACTCCAGAATGTCCGCCTGGGTGTAGTAGGTGCCGTAGCAGGACAACGCCACCCGCGAGGGCCGTTCCACGTCGGTGTAATAGCCGTATTTGTCAATGCGGCCTTTGATGGACGGGATGGCCCGCTCCATCCACTTGGAAATCTTGGTCTGGTCCACGTAGTTGTCCGCCAACTGGTCAAACGGGCCGTCGTAGTAATCGTTGCGGTTCACGCTGATCTTGCGGATGGTGGCCAGCACCTTGCGCGGCGGCTGTTCGCCGTCCACCCAGAATGCAAACCCCGTCCGGCGCCCCACCAAGATGTCCTTGTCCAGTTGGGTGAAAGTGTCCGGCACGCGCTCCTCCTCGTTCAGCACCCAGAAGAAGTAGTTGCTGGCCGTGTTGAACAGCAGGAAGAACTGGATGCCGGATTCGTCGAAGGTGCGCTCGATGAACACCTCGTTGGTCCGCAGTTTGAACAGCCGGGGCGGATCTTGCGAGAGCTTGTGCAGGTGGAACGTGACGGTCTTCTTGTTGTAGGTGACCCGCCACTCGAACGGGTCGCGCCCCTGCCGGATCACCAACCCGTCCCCTTCGGTGAAGTATTTCGACCGGCTCAGGTACTGCCCGTAACCGCTGGGGAACTCGATGAACTCCGAATACCCAAACGACAACACCCCGCGTTCCCGCCGGCCGGCCGGCAGCCGGATGTTTCCCCAAATCTGCCGCCCGGCCACGTGGTCCACAAAGTAAAAGTAGTTCTCGCTCGGATAAATCGTCACTTCGTCCGGCAGCCTGGAGAAAATGTGCCAGAAATAGGCGTCCACGTCTTCCAGGTCCACGTCTTCAGTGTAATAGCCCTCCAGCAAGTGCTGCTGGAGGATCAGCAGCGACATCGCATTGGTCCGCAGCGTCTTGCCCGGCTCGCGGCTGCCCAGCCGCACGCCCGCATCAGCCCCAGCCTCCGTTTCTTCGTCGGGCACCGTGGCAGCTCCAGCGCTCAAAGCCGCTGCCACCAGGCACGTGCAGACCGTCAGCCATGACCACCCGACCCGGTGTGTTATGTTTGTTTTCATTGGACAGCTCAGTTCTGTTGCTCCAACGGAACTTGGCTTTAGCCTAGCGCATTTGGTCCTTCAGGCAATCGAATATTGGCGAGCCCAAAACGGCTGCGCCACGTCGCCGAGCGGCGTGGCGCAGCCTCAAGTTCAGGCGCCTCTTCGGCCGTTACTGTTCACCGCCGGCTGTGGGTTCTTCGGCTTGAATTCGATAAAAGGCCTCGTCTCCGACAAAGATGTCGAAGAACGAGCCGACAGCCCCAGACGGCACCACCATCCCGATCTGTTGCCAGCTCTCCGGTTGGCCCAGACGGGTTGTGCGCCATACATGGTAACGCAACCCGGGCGCGGCCTGCCAGCGCAGCAGCGTGCCCTGGCCAGGCCGGCCGCCGGCAATTTGCTCGAACCGCAACACCGACCGCGGATCGCGCGGATGGGTGCGGGTGCGCAGCTCCTGCCAGTTGGCCAGGCCGTCCTGGTCGTCGTCCGCGGCGGGATCGCTGACCCCGGCCAGCAACTCCCAGTCGTCGGGCAGTCCGTTGGCGTTCAGATCATCGCCGTGCCCGGACCAGAGCGGATCATGCACCACCGACCGCACCGGATCATGCTCCAACGACCCCGCCGGTTCGTGGATGGTCGACCGGGCCGGGTCATGCTGCAACGACACGGCACTCAAATGCTGCCCGGAGAGCAACGGGCTGTGGGCCAGCGAAACTGTCACCACGTGCACGTCCGAGCGCGCCGGCGTGTGCACCTGCGACCGGGCCGGATCGTGTTGCGCCGAGACGCTGGTCAGGTGGGCCTCCGACAGCAGCGGGGTGTGCAGCAACGAACGCACCGCATCGTGGCTGGCCGAAACGGTCGGCCGATGCACCGTGGAACGCGCCGGGTCGTGCTGCTGGGAAAGCGTCGGCGCGTGCATCACGCTCCAATGCGGGTCATGCGTGGCCGACCGCAGGGCGTCATGCCCCAGCGAAGCCATCGCGTCGTGCGCGCCCGAAGCGGCCGGATCGTGGCCGGTCGAAAGCGCCGGCGCATGGATAATCGAGCGCAGGGCGTCATGCACAATCGAGCGCGTGGGCAGATGAATGGCTGACAAGCCCGGATCGTGTCCGGCCGAACCAGCCGGATCATGCTGCGCCGACATGCGCGGCGCGTGCACCACGGACAACGTGGCCGCGTGCTGGGCCGAAGCCGCCGCCGCGTGGACGATGGATCGCGCCGGGTCATGCTGCGCCGAGTCCGCGGTCGTGTGCATCGCGCTCCAGTGCGGATCGTACGCGACGGAAGCCAGCGGATCGTGCGCCACCGAGCGTGTCGGCTCATGCACCGCGGACAGGGCCGGATCGTGGGCTGCCGAGCGCGTCGGCTCATGGAAGCTCGACCGCGTCGGATCATGCAGCACCGATCGCACCGTGTCATGCACCGCCGACAAGGCCGTCACATGCACCTGGCGGGTCTTCACCGGATCGTGAATCACCGACAAGGCCGGGTCGTGGCCTGCCGACAGATTCGGGTTGTGGCCCGCAGACATCAGCGGCGAATGCACCGCCGAGCGCAACGGCTCGTGCTGGGCCGACAGCCCCGCCACGTGAATGTGGGAAATGGCGGCGTCGTGCTGGACGGATTGATCCGTCAGGTGCTGCCGGCTCCAGAACGGATCATGCACGTCCGAACGCAGCGGGCGATGCACCCCCGAACGCAACGGATCGTGCAAGGGCGAGATGGTCGGATCGTGCTGCATTGAGCGCGCCGGCTCGTGCATCCCGGACCAGTGCGGATCATGCGCCACGCTGCCCACGGCGTCATGCGCCTGCGATTTGGCAGGTTCGTGTAGCATGGACCGGGCGGGATCGTGCCCGCCGTCGGAGAGACTCGGGTTGTGTTGCGCCGACATCACCGGCGAATGCACCGCCGAGCGCGCCGGGTCGTGCTGGGCCGACGCCTCCGGCGCATGCAACCGCGACAGCACCACGTCGTGCAGCTTGGACTTGTCGGGCTGATGCATGGCCGACCAGTGCGGATCGTGCACATCCGAGGTGAAGGCGTCGTGTTGCGCCGAGCGGTCGGGCTGGTGGATCACCGAGACCGCCGCGTCGTGCGTGCCGGAGTTCGCAGCCGTGTGGTGGGCCGACCAGACCGGGTCGTGGATGTCGGAGGTCAAGGGATTGTGCAGCCCCGACTTCTCGGGCGCATGGACCACCGACACGGCCGGGTCGTGCTGCTGCGAAAGGCTCACGCTGTGCCCTTGCGACAGGTCCGGCTGGTGGAACAACGACCGCAGCACGTCGTGCAGCGCCGATTCGCGCGCGCTGTGGTTGGCCGTCAGCGCCGGGTCGTGCTGCTGCGTCGTGGCCGGATTGTGCGCCATGGACAGCGCCGGGTCATGTAGCGGCGACAGCCCCGGATCATGCTGGCCGGACAGGAACGGCGAATGATGCGCCGAGCGCAGCGGGTTGTGCTGGGCCGAGGGCAGCGGCTGGTGCACGGAGGAGCGCGCCGGATCGTGGGCGCCCGAATGCACCGGGTCATGCTGCCCGCTCCGGAACGGATCATGCACCACCGAGCGCAACGGCTCGTGCTGGGCCGAGTTCCCCGGCTGATGCACCACCGACCGCATGGGCTCGTGCTGCTGCGACCGGGCCGGGTCGTGCCGGCCCGACCATTTGGGATCGTGCACCGCCGAGGCCAGCGGCTCGTGCACCCCGGACTTGATCGGGTCGTGCACGCCGGAGACCGCCGGATCGTGCTGCTGTGACATGGTGGGCGCGTGGATGACCGAACGCACCGGATCATGTTGAGCCGACCGGGCCACGTGATGCACCGTCGAGCGGGCCGGGTCGTGGATGACGGATTGCCGCGGCTCGTGCATCGCGGTCCAGTGCGGATCGTGGACGTGGGAGCGCAGCGGCTCATGCTGGGCCGAGCGGGCCGGAGCGTGGACCACGGAGCGCGCCGGATCATGTTGCTGGGACCGCGCGGCGTCGTGAGCGACCGACTGCCGCACGTCGTGGAAGACGGACCGCACCACCTCATGCTGGGCCGAGCGTTCGACCCGGTGCAACCGCGACTTCAGCACCTCGTGCCCGCGTGACTGCATCAGATCATGAAGCACCGACTGTCCCTGGTCGTGCACCCGCGACCGCACCACGTCGTGCACCACGGACACTCCCACCACGTGTTGCACCGAAACCGCCGGATGATGCACCGCCGAGCGGGCCGGCTCGTGGACGCCGGACCGGGCCGGGTCGTGCTCATCCGACATGAACGGCGAATGCACCGCCGAGCGCACGGGATCATGCTCCTGGCTGCGCGCCGGGTCGTGCACCATCGAGATGCCCGGATCGTGCACCGCCGACAGGTCCGAGCTGTGCGTGGCCGACCAGACCGGGTCGTGGATGAGCGAGGTCAACGCATCATGCAAGCCCGACCGCTCCGGCGCGTGCACCACCGAGATGGCCGCCTCATGCACCGCCGACCGGTCCGGCGAATGCTGGCTGGTCCAAAGCGGATCGTGGATGTCCGAGATCAACGGCACGTGCTGCTGCGACAGGGTCGGCGCGTGGACGACCGAAATGGCCGCATCGTGCAGTTCGGACACGCCCGGCTCGTGTGCCTGCGAGCGGGTGGGTTCGTGGAACAGCGACCGCAGCACGTCGTGGGCGGCGGACACGTCCACCTGATGGATACTGGACCTGCGCGGATCGTGCCGCTGGCTGGTCGCCGGATTGTGCACGCTGGACCAGGCCGCGTCGTGGCCGCCGGACAACGTCGGGTCGTGATGCGCCGACATCCAGGGCGAATGCACCACCGAACGGAACGGCTCGTGTTCGACCGACAGCCCCGCCGCATGCACGCGCGAGCGGGCCGCCTCGTGCACGGCCGACTCGGCCGGCTGATGGCGCCGCGACCACACCGGGTCATGCACCGTCGAGGTCAACGGATCGTGTTGGGCTGACCGGGCCGGCTCGTGCACGCCCGAACGCACCGCGTCATGCTGCTGGGATTTGGCCGGATCGTGCTGCCGCGACCACCAGGGATCGTGCAGGACCGAATCCCGCGTGCTGTGTTCCAGCGACAGGCCGCCATCGTGCACCCGCGACAGGGCCACGTCGTGGCCGCGGGACAGGTCCACGTTATGGGTGAGCGATTGCCGCGCGTCATGGATGTCCGACCGCAGCGGATCATGCACCGCGGAGCGGGCCGGATCGTGTTGGATGGAGCGGGCCGGGTCGTGCATCCCGGACTTGAACGGCGCGTGGAAGTAGGCCAGGACCGGGTCAATCATGACCGAGCCGGCCACCCCGTGCAGGCCGGAGACAGACGGGACATGGAAGCCGGACAAGGCCGCGTTGTGCCCGGCGGACATCAACGGCGCGTGCACCAGCGACTCGAAGACGCTGTGCTGATCCGAGACCGCCGGCCCGTGCACCACCGACATCACCGCCCGGTGCACCCGGCCATCGGGCAGCGTCTCCACCGGCTTGCGCTCGGACCAGACCGGATCGTGCAGGTCCGAAGCCAGCGGCTCGTGCTGCAGCGACCGCTCCACCACGTGCAGGACCGAGCCGGCCGGGTCATGGGCCCGCGACGGCACCGGGTCGTGCACCTTCGACGTCTCCGTCTGATGCACCAGCGAGCGCAGCGGCTCGTGCAAGGGCGACAGGTCGGCCAGGTGCGCCTGGGAACGGGCCGGCTCATGCGTCTCGGACGTCGCCGGATGATGCGCCATGGACAGGGCCGGGTCGTGAGCGATGGAGCCGGCCGCGTCATGGCGCGTCGAGAGGAAGGGCGAATGCACCAGCGAGCGCAACGGCAAATGGACGATGGACTGGCCGGGCTCATGGACAGCCGAGCGCGCCGCGTCGTGCTGCCGGGAACGGCGCGGGTCATGTTTGGCCGACCAGACCGGATCATGCACCAGGGACTTCAGCGGCTCATGCAGCGCCGTTCGGGTCGGGTCATGCACGGTGGATAGCACCGGGTCATGGCCTTCGGACCGGGCCGGATCATGCTGCTGGGACCCGTGCACGTCGTGCACCACCGAGCGGGCCGGCTCATGCAGCGGAGACAAGGTGGGCGCGTGGACCTGCGACAACGCCACATCGTGTTGCTGCGACTGCGCCGGAGAATGCTCCAGGGACCGGGCCGGATCGTGCAGTACCGAGCGCACCGGCTCATGCACCGCCGACAGGGCCGGATCATGCTGGGCGGAGCGGACCGCATCATGTTCGGCCGAGAGGAACGGCGAGTGCAACACCGAGCGCAGCGCGCCATGCTCCCGCGACAACACCGGCAGATGCGCCATGGACAGGCCCGGCTCGTGCTGCTGCGAGGTGGCCGGATCATGCCCGGCCGACCGCACCGGGTCGTGGATCAGCGAGGTGAGCGCGTCATGAGCCGCGGAACGGTCCGCGGCATGGACCAGCGACAGCGCCGCCTCATGCCCTTGGGAAGCGGTCGGCTCGTGCTGCGCCGACCAGACCGGGTCATGAATGTCGGACCGCAGCGGATCGTGGACCACCGACCGGTCTGCCCGATGCACAACTGAAAGCGCCGGGTCATGAGGGACGAGACGCGTGCCCCCATCCAGGCTAAGCTCCGTGAACACGTCGAAGAAGCTGCCAATCCGCGCTCCGGCCAGGGGCGGGTCCGCCTGTTCGGAGCGGTCCGGGGCGTGCAGCAGCGAGCGCAACACCTCATGCACGGCCGAGTTCGCCGCCGCGTGTTGCTGGGAGGTTTGCGGCGTGTGCCGGGCCGAGTTGAGCGGGTTGTGCGTCATGGAAAGCGCCGGATCATGGCCGCCGGACTGCGCGGCGTCGTGCCGGAGCGAAAGCAGGGGCGAGTGCAGCGCCGAGCGCAACGGGCTGTGCTGCGCCGAAGGCGCCGGATCATGCACCGCCGAACGAGCCGGGTCATGCAGGATGGACTTGGCCACCTCGTGTTTGCGCGACCAGAGCGGGTCGTGCAGCGCCGAGCGCAGCGGCGTGTGCTGGGGCGACAGGCCCGGCTCGTGAATGACGGAAAAGACCGGATCGTGCTGGGCGGATCGCTCCGGGTCGTGGCGGCGGGACCAGAACGGGTCGTGGAACACCGACCGCCGCGGCTCATGCGCCCGCGACAGTTCCACGCCATGCACCACCGACACCGCCGGATCGTGTCCGCCGGAGCTGGCCGGGTTGTGTTGCGCCGACCAGACCGGGCTGTGCAGGATGGAGCGCGGCGCCGAGTGGACCTGCGTGGCCGAAAACTGCGGGTCGTGACCGGACAGGGCTGGCTCATGCGTGCTCAGGCCGGACAGGGTGGGGATATGCCAGTGCAGGGCGGGATCAAGTTGCGCCTGCATCGGCGTCTGGGCCGAACGCACCACCGTGTGCAACACCGAGCCCAACGGGAAATGGGACTCCGAAAGGATGGGATTATGCACTGGATAGTGATTGGTCCCGGCGGACTTCTCCGGCGTGTGGGTTTGCGACAGGAACACCACGTGCAACACCGAATCCGCCGGCGCGACGGCGCGCGACAGGGCTTCCGTGTGCAGCGCCAGGTCCGGCAGCCGTGAGCTGGAAGCCACGTGGCCCGGCCCATCCATCGAATAGGCCGGCGGAATCCACCATTCCAACGACGTGCTTATGTCGTGGAGCGACGTGGCGAAGGCCGTGTCCGCCGGGGTCTGCCGCGACATGACCGGGGAGTGGAGAAGCGACTCCAACGGATCATGCGTGGCCGAACGCGCCGCCAGATGCACCTGCGAGGCCGCCACGTCATGCACGACGGAATCGGCAGGCCGATGTTTGTTGGACCAAAGCGGATCGTGCAGGTCGGAGCGGAGCGGGTTGTGCGTCACCGAGCGATCCGGCAGATGAATGCTGGACAAAGCCGCCAAGTGGTCCGGCGGCACCACTACGCCGCCGCTCATGTCGGCGGTATGAAGCGGCTGCTGGCGGGATTGCACCGGGCTATGCACGGTGGAGACGGCCGGATCGTGTTGAGCGGACTCAACGGCCGCATGCACCACCGAAAGCGCAACCGAGTGGCTGCCCTCGCTCAGCACCAATTTGAAATACTCGTCCGACAGATACGAGTGCGTGCCATCATGCAGCACCGGCATGATCACGTCCGAGACCAGCGGATTGTGCCCGCTTGAACTGGCCGGGGTATGGATGTGGGAACGCGCGGGATCGTGCTGCAGAGACAGGGCCGGCTGGTGCAGGCCGGAAACGCCCGGCGCGTGCACCAACTGCCGCAACGGGTCCATGGTCGCCGAAAGGCCGGGCTGATGCAGCGCCGAATCCCACGGCTGGTGCTGCGTCGAATCGCCTACCTGATGCCGCGCGGACATCAAGGGCGCGTGGGTGTCCGAGATGAGCGGGTTGTGCTGGAGGGAATCCGCCGCCTGGTGAATCGCCGAGACGCCGGGGTGATGAGTCGCGGAATTGAGGACGTTGTGACCTTGCGAAAGCACCGGCGCATGGGCCACGGAGAGCAACGCGCTATGCACCCCCAAATCCCAATGCTCCGAGGCTTGCGTCACCCGGAACTGCGCGCAACCGATGTTGATGATGCCTTCGCGACTGCTCGGGCCCAGATTCGGCGCCAGGGCGTAGGTCACCGTGCCGTTGCCCGTCCCGAACGGGGGGGAAAGGATCGTAATCCACGGGTGCCCGTTGTTGGTCACCGCCCAGTTGCAGATCCAGCCCGTCTGGACGGCGATGTGGCCCGTGGCGGCCTGGGCGCCGTGAGTGCGGTTGGATGGATTGAGCGTGGGGCAGGCCGGGCAGACGGTGGTGGCGTTGGGATCGCCTGATTCCTGCTTCACGGTGAACGTCTGGCCGGCAATGAGGATGGTGCCGTTGCGCGGGGCGAAGTTCGGATTTTGCTCAACCTGATACGCCACGGTCCCCGGCCCCGACCCACTGGCGCCGGAAAGAACCGTGATCCAGGGCACCATCGCCACCGCCGTCCAGGTGCAACCGGTCGGCGCATAAACGGAGACAAGGCCCGTGCCCGGCCCCAAACCCATGAAACCCCACTCGGTCGGCGCCAGCGTAGCCGCACAGGAAAAAGCCGCCTGGTTGACCGTGAAGGTCTGGCCGGCAATGGTGATCGTGCCGGTGCGGGGAGTGGTCCCCGCGTTGGGCGCGACGGCATATTCCACCGTGCCGGGGCCGTTGCCCTGATTCGAGCCGCACACGCCAAAGGCGTTGATGGCAGTGACGGTGATCCAAGGGGCGTTCGCGGTCGCCGTCCACGGGCACCCATATTCATTGTTCACCACCACCGTGCCGGCGCCGCCAATGGCCGGGTGCGCACGACTGGCGGGGCTGATGGCGTTAAAGCAGATCACATCCGGCCCGCCTTGCACCACCAGGAACGGCTGGCCGGCAATGGTAACGACAGCCGTGCGATGGCCGCTGGTGTCGGACGTAATGGCCAGTTGCACCGTGCCGGCGCCGACACCGCTGGCGCCAGCGACGACGGTAACCCATGGCACCCCGCTGCTGGCCGTCCAGGCGCAGCCCGCGTCAGCCGAGACGCTGATGTTGACGTGGGTCACGAAGGTGCCGGGAAAAGACGGCGCGCCGGGCACCGAGATGTTCGTCGGGCATATCGAGTAGGTGCATGCCGCAAGGCCGGGGCGGACCGAAGCCGCGCTGAGCCACAGTCCCAAAGCCACCTGCCCAACCGTCCACAACTTCGACGCCGCACCCGCGCACAAGAACCGCTTTACCTTCATTGTTATTCTCCGATGCCTCGTCCTGACTTGCGTTTGTTGCTAGTTTTCGGCGGCTCATCAGCGCGGGACGACGTCCCACCCGTTGTCGCCTTTGGCAGCCAACTGGCCGTCCCCATTCCTTCCGTGCGGTGCGGTCGGGTCACTGAGCTGGCTCCGACTGCTGCAACAGCCTCACGCTCGGCCGTGACACTGGCTGCCTTCTAGCCGAACTGTGCCTCACGATACCATCGCTGGCGCGGCTGTCAAAAACCTGTTTTCCACTATAAGTGGAATCACTGCTAACCCCGTTGCACTCGGCGACTGGGCCCACTCGGCAAGGTCTCCCCAGCTTCAGCAACAGGCTCTCTTTAACCCAAGGCACCTCTTGCACCGCTTCCCGCTGGTGACGGCTAGAGCCGGTGGCCGCCGGCAGATCCAGGTCGAATCGCTTAATCGAGGGCCCCGCCAAACCCCAAAAACAAAGTCGAACTGGAGGCGGTGGCCATCTGGCGTGTTGTGCTTTGCGGGCAGGGGAAACCTGCGCCGGAGCTGTGGTTTGCTCTTTGGGGCCGCGTGACCCAATCCAAGCATGCTCCTCCACGCCAGCCGGCCTTCAGCCGCAGTGTAGGAGGAGTGGGCCGCCGGACCAAGTTTCCGGAGATGACCGCAACCGGGATGCGAACCTGGTTTGTGATGACAGAAGGCGTTGGGTCCTGGGCGCCGTCCGTGTGCACATCCAAAAGGCCCGCGCCTCATCACGACGGCCCAGGCTGCCCCAGTCGATGGGCTTCTGCACTTCCGGGGGCCAACCGGTCCAGGCTGGGCGATGCAGTGCGTTTGAGCGAATCGATGCCTACTGGCCGGCGCCCTTGAGAGTTGCTGGGATCAGTCGGCCAATTGCACGCGGAAGCACCATTTCCAGCCGCCTGGCGGCACCTCCAGGCTGATGCGCCCGAACGAGTTGCTCGGCACTACCACCGCGAGGTTTTGCCAGCCGAGCGGATTGCCCAGGTCATCTGTGCCCTGGATCACATAGCGCAGGCCCGGCACGGCCCGCCAGCGCAGCTCGACCAGCCGCCCCACCGTGCGTTCACTCACCTGGATGCCCTCGAACTTCAGCACCGACTCCGGATCGTGCGGATCGGTCATGGCCCGATACTCCTTCTCGTCAGCCATGCCGTCCCCGTCGCTGTCTTGCCCGAAGCCCGCCTGGGTCAGGTTCTCCCACGCGTCGTCAATGCCGTTGCCGTTGGTATCCGTGCCGGCGGCCGACAAGCGCGGCGAATGCACCGTCGAACGCAACGGATCGTGCCCGGCGGATGCTGCCGGGTCATGCACGGCCGACCGGGCTGGATCGTGACTCAACGAAGCGGCTGGCAAATGCTGCGCCGACTGCACCACGCTGTGCGCCAACGACAACGCCGGTTGATGGCCCAGCGAAGCCTCGGGCCGGTGAACGCTGGACTGCGTTGCATCGTGCGCGGCCGAAGCAGCCGGATCGTGCTGAGCCGACATCACCGCCGTGTGGATGGCCGAGCGCAACGGATCATGAGCCGCCGAGGCCTCCGGCGTGTGCACCACCGACCGAGCCGCATCGTGCAGAGCCGAGGCGGCCGGATTGTGCTGAGCCGAGGCCAGCACCGTGTGGACGGCCGAGCGGATGCTGTCGTGCGTGCCTGCCGAGTTCACAACGTCATGCACGGCCGACCGGGCCGGGTCATGCCCCACCGACAGCACCACCGTGTGCACCAGCGAGAACACCACATCATGGGCCGCCGAATCCGCAGGTGCGTGCACGGCCGACAGAGCCGCCAGATGCGCCTGCGATTGAACCACATCGTGTTGCTGCGAGCGCCAGGGCGCATGCACTAGCGACTCGGTGGCCAGGTGCAGCGCCGATGGTCCGACCGCATGCAGTACCGACCGCGCCGACTCATGTTGGACCGACAACGTCGGCGAGTGCTGTTCGGACCGGCGCACGTCATGCGCCAACGAACCCAAGGCATCATGGACAGCGGACTTCTCGGGCCGATGCACCGCCGACACCGCCGCGTCGTGCACCGCCGACAGCGCTGTCTGGTGCGTCGAAGAAGCTTCCACCGCGTGCACCGCCGACCACAAGGGCACATGGCAGGCCGACAGCGCCGGCACATGCTGCTGCGGCGACAGCACCGGATCGTGCACCGCGCTCAAGGCCGGTTCGTGCGTCCAGGACGTGATCGCATCGTGCTGCGCTGAACCGGGCGGCAGGTGCCGCGCCGAAGCCACCACCGCATGCACTGCCGACCGCAGCGGGTGATGCAGCGCAGAAGCCCCTGCTTCGTGCAGCGCCGACCGGGCCGGCTGGTGCTCGGCCGAGGAATCGGCCACGTGCTGCCGCGAGCGGACCACGTCGTGAACATCCGACTCCAGCACGCTGTGGAACTGCGACCGGGCCGGGTCATGAATCAGCGCCTTGGACATCTGGGTATGATGCCGCGGGGTCCAATCCGGCGGCCAGAGCACCGACGCTACCGCGTCATGCGCCGCCGATTCATTGACGGCATGGACCGCCGAGCGGGCCGGATCATGCAGGCCGGAAGCCGCTGCATCGTGCTGGGCGGACAACCACGGCGCATGCACCTGCGAACGCAGCGGATCGTGCTGAGCCGAGATTTCCGGCGCATGCAAATCCAGGGCGATCTCGATGGGCGTACGCCTCGATTGGACCGGGTTGTGCGGCAGCGGGCAGTGGGCGCGGCACAGCTCGCAAGCCTCGAACAACTGGCTGCTGTAGTAGCAATGCCAGCGGCTGTCGTTCCACAAATGCACGCACAACGGCGCCGTCACCACGCCCTGGCTCCGCAACGGGCTGTGCACCAATGAACCCAACGCATCATGTGCCGCCGAATCCGCCGCCCCGTGCACCACCGACAACGCCGCATCGTGCTGAGCCGACTCCTGCACAGCGTGCCGGCTGGTGCGGATCGGATCGTGGATATCCGACGGCAACGGTTGATGCACTAGCGAGAGGTTCGGCACATGGATCGGCTGCACCACCACCGTCACCGCCGGGTCGTGCACCTGCGACCGCACCGGATCATGCTGCTGCGACACGCTCACCTCATGAACCAGGGAGCGGAGCGCATCGTGCACTGCCGAGACTTCCGGATTGTGCACCGCAAACGACAGCTCAGCCGTGTGCCGCGGGATCGGGTCCACCCACGTGGTAGTGGCCGGGTCGTGGAAGACCGAGATGGCCGGGTCGTGCGGGCCGGACAAGACCGGGTAGTGTGGCAGCGAAAACTCGACCATGTGCCACGTGGCCATCTGCTCGCGCGTCAGCACCGGCGCGTGCACCACCGACCGCAACGGATCGTGCGTGGCCGAGGCCACTGCATCGTGCACCACGGACCGGGCCGCATCGTGTACCGCCGAGGCCGCCGGGTCGTGCCCGGCCGAATGCCGCACGTCATGGACCACCGACCGCAGCGGATCATGCGCCAGGGACACCTCCGGCACATGCACCGCCGATCGAGCCGGATCATGCTGCATCGAGACATCCGTCATGTGTGCCACCGAACGCCGCACATCATGCACCACCGAGCGCAGCGCGTCATGGGCACCCGACCGGGCCGGATCGTGCACTTGCGACAGGGCCGCCGCGTGACGGGCCGAAGCCAAGACCGAATGGACCGCCGAGCGCACGGGGTCATGCTGGGCCGAAACGGCGACGGTGTGGACGGTCACCACGTTCTGCTGTTGTTGTGGCTGGCGGATCGGCACCGGCGCCAGACGCGCATACACCATCCACCACTCATCGGTCTTACCGAAGAACACCGCCGAGTGCGCCGGGTCGTGCACCAGCGAATCCACCGGGTTATGCCACCCGGACCGGAACGGGTCGTGCAGGTCGGATCGCAACGGATTGTGTTGAGCCGAGGCGGTGGGCTGGTGCACCACCGACCGGGCCGGTTCGTGGACCGAAGAGGCCGCCGGATCATGCGCCGCTGACCGGCGCGGATCGTGCAGCAGCGACCGCAGCGCGTCATGGACCACCGAAGCGGCCACCGAATGCAACTTGGACCTCACCGGCTCGTGCAAACGCGACTGCAACAGGTCATGCCAGCCCGACTCGTCCGGATTGTGCACGGTGGACCGGGCCACGTCGTGCACCTGCGACACCGCCGGGTCGTGCGGGAACGACACGCCCGGATCATGCACCGCCGACCGCACCGGCTCATGGAAGACCGAGTCGGTTGCCCGATGTTGAGCGGTGATCAACGGCGCGTGCACCGCTGAAGCCACGGGCGCGTGCGCCGCCGACTGCTCCGGCGCGTGGAGCCGCGACAACCCAGCCTGATGCGCGCCGGCCGACAGGCCCGGATCGTGCACCGCCGAGGTCACCGGGTTGTGCTGGAGCGACCGGAGCGGATCGTGATAGAGCGAAGTGGTGGTGTCATGCTGGGCCGACGCGGCAGGCGCGTGCACCACCGACACCGCCGCCACGTGCACGGCTGACCGGGCCGGATCATGCTGGCTGGACCGGACCACGTCATGGATGTCGGACAGCAACGCAATGTGAGCCTGTGACCGGCTCGCGACGTGGACCACCGAGACCGCCGGATCATGCCGCGCTGAGCCGGCCGGATCGTGTTGGGCTGAAGCGGTGGGCGCATGCAACAGCGAGCCAACGGGGTCATGCAATCCGGATGCCTCCGGCCGATGCGCTGCCGAGACCGTCGGGATGTGCCTGGCTGAGGTAACCGGTTGATGCGCCACTGACCAGGCCGGCTGATGCGGACGTGACAACGCAGGATCGTGCACCGACAAGGCCGGGTCATGCCCGCCACCCAGCGATATCATTGGGTCATGCGGCAAGCCCGACACCAGCGGGTCGTGCGGCTGGCCCGAGCGGACCGGATCGTGTGGCGCCGAGAGCGTCGGATCGTGCGCTTGGGACGTGGCCGGGTTGTGCGGCCAGGAAGTCAGCGGGTCGTGCACGGCCGAGTTGATGGCAAAATGGTGATGCGCCGACAGGAACGGCGTGTGGAAGACCGAATGCACCGTCAAATGCACGGGCGACAGCTCCGGGCTGTGCACGGCCGACCGGGCCGGGTCATGGCCGGCGGACAATGCAGGCGTGTGCTGTGCTGATGCCCGCGGGTCGTGCACGGTGGAGGTCAGCACGTCATGCATTCGCGAGACGACCGGATCGTGCAGCCTCGAACGGGCGGCGTCGTGAATCGCCGAGTTGTCCGGGTCATGCATCCGGCTGTGCCACGGGTCGTGGATCGCCGACCACTCCGGCACATGCGGGGGCGAGTCGGGCAGTACCACCCGCGACAACACCACGTCATGCGCCTGCGACCACTCGGCCAGGTGCGCCCGCGACTGGGCGGGGGTGTGCAGGTCCGACCGCAACGGCTCGTGCACCGCCGACACCGCCGGGTCGTGCTGGATCGAGTTGATGGGCAGATGCTGCCGCGAAGCCAACGGCGCGTGGTAATAGGCCCGCAGCGGGTCGGCCGACTCGGCCCGGGACCGCTCCGGGCGATGGATGCGCGACCAGGCCATGTCGTGCCATTGCGAGATGGCCACTGAATGCGCTGCCGACACAAATGGCGAGTGGATGGCCGAGCGCAGCACCGCATGGTCCTCGGTGGCCGACCGGTCGGGCCGATGCACCACCGACAACGCCGGATCATGCACCGAGGAGTCTGCCACCGCGTGGTTGCCCGAACGAATCGGGTCATGCACATCGGACCACACGGCATAATGCCGCTCCGACCGGGCCGGGGTGTGCACCAGCGACAGCGCGGTATCGTGCTGCGGCGATAGCAACGCATCATGGAGGCGCGAAGCGGCCACCGAGTGCAGCAGCGAACGCAACACGTCGTGTAGCACCGAATCTTGGGCCAGGTGCTGAGCCGAGGCGGCCGGCTCGTGCCGTTGGGACGTCACCGGGTTGTGCGCCGCCGACAAGGCCGGCCGATGGGGCGCGGACTGAGCCGGGTCGTGTTGAGCCGAAACAAACGGCGCGTGGTGCAGCGAGTCCAGCACCAGATGCGCTTGCGAGGCCCAAGGTAGATGCACAACCGAACGCGCCGGCTCGTGCGCCACCGAGTAATCCACCACATGCCAGCGAGAGACCAGGGGCGCGTGCAGGCGGGACTCGACCGGCAGATGGTTGGTGGGGGCTGAGGCAGCCGGGTCATGCACCACCGACAAGGCCACGTCGTGCGTGGCCGACTTGGCCGGGTCATGCAGGCTGGATGTGTGAATGGCGTGGACCCGCGAGCGCAACGGATCGTGCTGGCTGGACAAAGTCGGCGCGTGCACCTGCGAGAAGACCACATCGTGATCCAGACCGGACCAATCAGGCCGATGGGCTGCCAGCCGCGAGCTGGTCACCTCGTGCAGGACTGAACGTACGGTGTCATGCACCGAAGACACCTCAGGCTGGTGAGAGTAAACCGGCGGTTCCTCTGGCCGCCCCCGGCCTTCCAGCACCCACCCGCTGGTTTCAGGCTGGTGCGCTTCCCAACCATAGACCTCGACACCCTTGAAATCCTCCCCCGTAGGCCCGGGCGGGGGCTGCTCTTGCAACCGGTCGCCATCCGGCGTGCCATCCAGCACCCAGAATGGTCCTTCCTTCTTCTTGTCCAACTCGGCCTGTTTCGACCAGAACGGTGCGTGCACCGCCGAGCGCAGCGCGTCGTGGGCGGCCGAAACGGCGGCGCCGTGGACCAACGAGATGGCCGGCTGATGCTGTTGCGAGCCGGTCGGATCGTGCCCGGCCGAGCGCACCACGTCATGCACCAGCGACAGGAACGAATCGTGCCCGGCCGAGACCGCGTCCAGGTGCACCACGGACAGCGCCGGGTCATGCTGGGTGGACAGCGCCACCGCATGGGCAGCCGATCGGACCGGATCGTGCAAGTCCGACACCAGCGGCCGATGCTGCGCCGATGGGGCAGGGAGGTGGACCACGCTGACGGCAGGGTCATGCAAGAAGGTGGTGTCCTTCTTCTCAATCGTGGACGCCCTCGCCAGTAGCCCGGGTCCGCCAACTGACCCGGGCACCCAGATGAAGTCCGGCCATCGCTCCGATCGGGCCACCATGCCCGGTATCACGTCGCCCTGTTCGGAAAGCGCCGGGCTGTGCAGCACCGAGCGCAACACCTCGTGGGCGGCCGACCCGGCGGCGTCATGGGCTGCGGAAACGGCAGGTTCGTGCCGACGCGAGTTCAACGGATTGTGCGCTGCCGAAAGCGCCGGGTCGTGTCCGCCGGACAGGGCCGCGTCGTGGTGCGCTGAAGCCACGGGCGCATGGAACAGCGAGCGCAAGGCCAGGTGCGTGGCTGATTGGGCCGGCAGATGCACCCGCGAGCGCGCCGGCTCGTGAATCACCGACCGGGCCGGGTCATGGTGGCGCGACCAGAACGGAACATGCAACGCCGAGGCCAGGGGCAGGTGGCCTTGGGACAAATACGCCTCATGCACCAGCGACCGGGCCGGCTCGTGCTGGCTGGAGGCATCCGTCCGGTGCTGAGCCGAGCGCACCGGGGCGTGGAACACGTTCAGCGGGGTATAGAGCGACTTGCCTGGGATGTGTTGGCCGGACACCTCGGGCCGATGCACCCCCGACAGGGCCGGGTCGTGCTGCTGCGAGGCTCCCACCGAGTGCTCGACCGAGAGCATCGGCTCATGCAAGACCGAGCGCAGGGCGTCGTGCGCCCCGGCCACTGAAGCGACCGGATCGTGCCCGGAGAGCATGGCATTATGGTTGGTGACACCGGACAGCCACGGGTCGTGCTGAGCCGAAGCCTCGGTGGTGTGCACCGCCGATTGGACCACCGCGTGCACCACCGACCGGGCCGGATCATGCGCCTGCGACGTCACCGGCGAGTGCACCGTGAAGTTGCCGATGTGGTCGTGCGCACGATACCAATAGGGCTCAGCCTGATTCCGAGAGCGGATCGGATCGTGCGGACCGGACCGGATGGGATCGTGCGGAATCGGGCAGCAGCCGCTGCATTCCTCGTAAGAGCCAAACTGCTGGCTGGTGTAGTAACAGTGCCAGGTGCTGAGCTGGGGATGGTGATTGTCAATCTTCACACACAGCGGCGCGGTCACCAGGCCCTGGCTGCGCGTGGGCGTGTGCACCACCGACAGCAGCTCGTCATGCACCGCCGACAGGGAAACGGCGTGAACCTGCGAACGGGCCGGGTCGTGTTGGGCCGAGTCGGCTGCAAGGTGTCCAGCCGAAGCCACCGGGGCATGGACTTGCGAGCGCAGCGGCTCGTGCGCGGCCGAGTCGGCAGCGGCATGTACCCGTGACAAGGCCACACTGTGCGCCGCGCTCAAATCCGGCCGGTGCTGTTGCGAGGCCAGCACCGAATGCGCCTCCGAGATCGCCGGGTCGTGCGCCGCCGACCGGACCACCGAATGGACGATCGACAGTGCCGGGCTGTGCTGGGGCGAGCGATTGGGATCGTGTTGCAACACCGACACCCCCGTCTCGTGCGCCTCCGCCCAGTCGGGCCGGACCACATCCGACAGGAAAGCATCATGCGCGGCGGATCGGTCCGCCGGATGCACGATGGACAACTCCGGCCGGTGCTGAGCAGACCGGGCCGGGTCGTGTTGCTGGGACAAAACCACCGAATGAATGGCCTGGTTGAGTGGCCCGATGCCGGCCGAGAGGGCCGGCTGATGCAACACCGAAGCCTCCGGTGCGTGGCTGGCCGAGGTCAACGGATTATGCCGGGCCGACAAGATGGCCGCATGGACCGCTGACCCGAAAGCATCGTGCGTTTGAGAGGCGGCCGGCGAATGGACCGCCGACAAGGCCGGGTGATGCTCGGCCGATTGCTGCGGATCATGCGCGTCGGACAGGCGCGCGTCGTGGGCCGCCGACAGCAGGGGATTGTGATTGGTGGCCACCCACTGCGGCGCTGCTTGGACGATGGTGCAGGCCTGGTTGGCGATGCGGATGGCTCCCACCCGACCCTGCGGCCCTGGGTTGGGCGCCACTGCGTAAGCCACCGTGCCCGTGCCGGGCGCCGGCGGACGCGGTTCAAGGATGATGCTGATCCAGTCCACGGTGCTGGTGGCGGACCAGTAACAGCACGGCTCGGTCATCACGAGAATTGTGCCCTGCCCGCCGCCGGCGGGATACCGGGCGCTGGTGGGCGCAATGGTGTAGGTGCAGGGCACCGCTACAGGGTTAGCCCCTGTACAGTAGCTCCACAGACCAAGCGCGGCTGCTATCACGCCTCCCCACAGCGTCCCGCGTCCAAGATTAATTCCACGTACACGCAATTCTGTCCACGCTTTCATACCGAGCCTCCGCATGATCACTGTTAACTCGTTGCTCGCCCTCGACTCCTCGTAAGCCGGAAGCGCGGCAGGCAAATCGAGCTAGCGCATCCCTATTGAACAAGCCCCAGCAACCACTCGACCCCAGTCCCTTCAATCGCGCATCCGGCGGCAATTGAGGCGCTACATTCCCCATGCATGCCGGATCGAGCAGAGTGCGACACGTCAACCCAAGTCCGGACCCCACGCTTCAAAAGCCGATTGCCCTCATAGCTCCGGTCTAGGCGAACCCCACGTTTACAGCTCACCGACACATTCCCCTTTTTGTAAAGCGGAATTTTTTGGCCGGTCGGCTTGCTCCATAAGCCGCGCCTCATCGTCTCGCCTTCCCCCGGGCCACGCTTGTGCCGGTTTCCGAGGCCGGAAAAGGTTGAACCGGTTTGATTTCTTTTGTACTGCGCACGCAGACAAGTAAGTCAGCAGACTGCGGCAGACTCGTGAGACGGGTAGCCACAAGCCAGAGTCGGGACATGACCCGCCAGGCGAGGCAGAGTCGGCAGCTTCCCCCAGCGGGGCCCGCGTCAAACGCTGGGAGACCGCCGGCCTTTGGAGGTAGTGCTTGGCAGCTACGGATGAGGCATTTTGGGGCCCGGCATCAGGTGCTGTGCGTCAAGTTGTTACAAACGTCAGACCCGCTAGGACGGACATACTCGCAGTGCAGGACGCCGGGTTGCTGAACCGAGTTGGTGGAAACGGCCAAGGGGATTGTCAGGGCCTAGGAGCTTGTCGGACTTTCGGCGTAAGTACTTGATGATCAACAGGGGAACATTTTGGCCTCAAAAAATTAGCAGCCTGAAAATCGGCAGGTTACCAATGTGAGGACTGCTAAGTCCGACAGGCTCCTAGCAGCAGCAAGGCCCGTAGGGCCCAGTGAGCCGGTGCCACCGGGCAATCGTCGATTGCGAGGCGGCTCAGCGTTGGAAAGTTCGGCTGGCTTGGTGGTTACCCGACCCCGACACTGCCGGCTCCCGGCCTGTGCTACCCAGCGTGGGGCCGTTTGATTTTGGGCCCATCCGTATAGTTGTGGCTGAAATCGAGCGGCCAATGGCTCCTGGCTTGGAGGGCCTACGCCGGGTCGGCCCTCAAATCGATGGCCCGCTCCTAGGCCAACCCGGAGCGCCCCGTTGTAGTACAGGTCTGCGCCCCCTTAGGTCCAGGCGTGTCCTGAGTTTTGTGTTTCCGGGCTCTTGAACTGGTTTGCAGCATCGGATTTCGTGGCTTGCAATTGGCGGACGCAACCGCGGCGGCGCTCCAGGTAAGTGCCGCACGATTGGCTGCCCGCAGGGGCGTAGAGCCACAAGGCCTGAGGGTTGTTGGGTGCATCGCGTATCTGGTGGTCGCGGATCGTGGGGAACAGGGCATGGGGCGTTGCCTGGGATTGGTTCCGGGTGCAAAGCTTGAGCTTGAATGTGTGGCCGTTTGGGATCGAAGACCTTTGCGTAGGGAGGGGCAAAAAGGAATTGTGCAGGGCTGGCTTTGGCGGCATGGTCAGTGGTCCCTGTATGCAGCAAATTAACTTGGGCATGATTGGCGGAGGGACAGTCGGCGGCGGGGTGTATTGGCACCTGCAACGCAACGGCGGTCTGATGGCCAGCCGGTTGGGCATACGGATTAACCTGGTCAAGATCGCGGTCAAGGCCTATGACGAGCCGCAGCGCAGGGTGCCCATCCCGCGGTCGTTACTGACGCTGGACTGGAAGAGCGTGGTGCTGGACCCGAAGGTGAACGTGGTGGTGGAGTTGGCGGGCGGGATCGAACCAGCGCGGGAGATGATTCTGACGGCGCTGAGGATGGGTAAGCCAGTCATCACTGCCAACAAGGCGCTGTTGTCGGCGCACGGTGAGGAGTTATTTGCGGCGGCGCAACGCTACCGGGCCAACCTTTACTACGAAGCCAGCGTGGCCGGGGGCATCCCGATCATCAAGGTGTTGCGCGAGGCGTTCGTGGGCAACCGGGTGACGCACCTCTACGGCATCGTCAACGGCACCTGCAATTACATCCTCACCCGAATGAAGCAGGACGCGGTCGAGTTTGACGTGGCCCTGCGCGAAGCCCAGCGACAAGGGTATGCTGAGGCCGAGCCGTCTTTGGACATTGATGGGCACGATTCGATGCACAAGGTAGGCATTTTGGCGTCGTTGGCGCATGGGTTTTGGGTGCGACCGGAGGAGATTTTTGTCGAAGGCATCCGGCACGTTACACGCGCCGACATCGTGTTTGCGGATCGGCTGGGCTACACCATCAAGCTTTTGGGCACCATCAAGCAGCTCAATTGGCCCCGGCGCAAGGCCGACGAGCCGCCTCGGGTGCAGGTGTCGGTCTGCCCCACGCTCATTCCCAACGGCCATGTGCTGGCCAGTGTGCAGGGGGTCTTTAACGCCATCTTTGTCCGGGGCGACGTGGTGGGGGACACGCTTTTTTATGGCCGGGGCGCTGGCCAAGACGCCACGGCCAGCGCGGTGTTGAGTGACATTGCCGATGCGGCGTTGGACCTGAAGCATGGGTTGACGAATCGCTTGCCGCCGTTTGTGCCGCATGCCCAAGGGGGCGCGGTGGTGCCGATGGACCAGGTGGTGTCGCGGTATTACGTACGGTTGAGCGTGGTGGATCGGCCGGGCGTGTTTGCTAAGGTGGCGGGCATCTTGGCCGCAAACCGGATTGGCATCTCCTCCATCATCCAGCCCGAAGGCCACGAAGGCCAGACGGTGCCCGTGATCCTCATGATTCACGATGCGCCCAATGCTGCCATGCGCAAAGCCCTGGCCCGAATCGCCCGCCTGCCGGTGGTCAAGGCACCGCCCGTGCTGATGCGGGTCGAGGATTTTGATTAACCCGACGGGTTGTCTATGGCCCAAGTGTTGTTTTACAGCACCAACGGATCGGCTCCGCCAGTCAACTTTCGTGATGCGTTGTTGATTGGCCAAGCGCCGGACCGAGGCCTGTATCTGCCTGATCGATTCCCGCAGTTGGATCCCAAGACGGTACGTCTGTGGGCCCACTTGCCCTACGCTCAGGTGGCTTGCCAAGTGCTGGCGCCCTACCTGGAAGGGGTGTTGGACGTTGACACCTTGGCCGGTTTGTGTCGCGAGGCCTACAATTTCGAGGTGCCCTTGGAGCCGGTGTATGACCGGGTGTGGGTGTTGCGCCTGGACCGGGGGCCGACCTGTTCATTCAAGGATTTTGCCGCTCGGCTCATGGCCCGGCTGATGGGTTGGTTCCTGCGCCAGACAGGCAGGCAACTGACGATCCTGACCGCCACCAGTGGCGACACCGGTTCAGCGGTGGCCAGCGCATTTCATGGAGTCGAGGGGATCCGAGTGTTGGTGTTGTTCCCCATGGCCGAGGTCAGCGTGCGGCAACGCAAGCAAATGACCACGTTGCGCGGCAACATCCGCACCATTGCTATCGATGGCAAGTTCGATGATTGCCAGGCCTTGGTCAAACGCGCCTTTGCCGACCCGGCGCTGGCGCACCTGGCCCTCTCATCAGCCAACTCGATCAACATCGGGCGGCTCCTGCCCCAGGCAGTCTATTATTGCTATGCCGCGGCGCATGTGGCCCGGCCGGGTGAACCGGTGGTGTTTGTGGTGCCCAGCGGGAACTTCGGTAATATGATGGGCGCTGTGATCGCAAGCCGCATGGGCCTACCAGTCAGGAAACTGGTCGTGCCCGTCAACGGCAACGATGAGTTCCCTCGGTTCCTGGCCACCGGCGTGTATCAGAAAGTCGAGCCGTCCCGCCCGTGCCTGTCCAATGCTATGAATGTGGGCCACCCCAGTAACCTCGCCCGGCTGGTTGCGCTTTACGGCGGACACATGGACGAGACGGGCCGGGCACATCGTACGCCCGATTTGGAGGCTATGCGGCGTGACCTGTTTTCCACGTCCGTGTCGGATGATCAGACTCGCGCCACCATTCGAGATGCCTGGGCCCAGCACCGGCTGTTGCTTGAACCGCACGGGGCAGTGGCCTGGCGCGGGTTTTTGGATTATCTGGAGACCGAACGGTTGAATGGTACGCCGGTGGTCGTGCTCGAGACGGCTCATCCAGCCAAGTTCCCCGAAGAAATCGAACGGCTCTTGGGGTTTAGTCCGCAGGTGCCACCGGCCTTGGCCGGCCTGGAGCAGTTACCTGAAGACTACGACCGGTTGGGCACCGACTACGCTGCATTTCGCGATTATCTGCTCCAAATGCACGCCCCAGCCTGAGGCGTAAGGCCGGACCGGCTGGGCCGCCGGAGGCTGGTGGACCTGACATGCATGCGGCTGAGCCCGAAGCACCCCTAAGAGCCTGTCGGGCTTTTTTGGAGGAAAGATGGGTGTGAATTGAACAACCGCGGGGCCAGGATGGTCCACCAGGCAAGATGGCACAGCGCTTCAAAACCATCGACCGCAACACCCCCTTGTTGCTGCCCCTGGACCTGCGCTATTGGGTGGCCCAGGATGATCTGCTCCACTTCGTCATCCACGCTGTGGAGCGGCTGCCGTTGTCAGCCTTCGCCGTCAACTCCAAGGACTGTGACGATGAACAGTATCCACCCCACATGATGTTGGCGTTGCTGATCGACTGCTATGCCAACGGCATCTTCAAGTTCCCGCCGCATCGAGCGGGCCACCTATCGAGACATTGCGGTCCGCTACCTGACGGGCAACACCCATCCGGATCATGACACCATCTGCGCCTTCCGGCGCAACAACCAGGAAGCTATCGGGGCAGCGTTTGTGCAGGTGCTGGAACTGGCCCGTGAACTGAAGCTGCTCAAACTGGGCATGGTGAGCTTGGACGGCACCCAGATTCGGGCCAATGCTTCCAAGGACAAGAACGTTACCGACCAACGGGCGCAGCAACTGCGCGTCCAATTGCAGCAGGAGGTCCAGGCCTTGCTGGCGCAAGCCGAGCAGGCGGATCAGCGGGATGAGGATCCGCAGCGACTGCCTGAGGAGCTTGCGCGGCGGGAGACGCTGCTGCAGAAGATGGACGAAGCCTGTGCGCGGCTGGAAGCGCGGGCCAAAGCGCGGGCTGAGGCTGACCAGGCTGAAGCCCAACGCCTACCGGCCCGACACACGCCTCGGGCGGGTGGTGCTCAAGATTTGGTCTTCGAGCCGCCGGCGGCTGAGGAGCAGATGGAGCCGACCAATCCAGACGCGGCTGTTTGCCGCTACACAGGTGGCGGATCGCCTGGAGGTGGGGCATGAGCCTATGGCCCCTCGATCAGGTCCACAATCTGGCGGGGATGATCCAGGCCGTTAGCCGAAGCGATCTCGCGCAAGGTGCGGTTAGGCTGCACCTTCAGCCCCTTCGCCTCCAAGCGAGCTTGCACTTGTTTCAAGTCAAGGTTTCGGCTTTGGCAAAACTCGGCCAGGGTCATCCGGCCCAAGCCACCGCCTGGGCCAGCTCCGCCTCGGCCCAAGCCGTTGCCTGGGCTCGAGGCTTGGGTCGAGCGTTTCTCGGGACGAGGCGTATCCCCGACACTGTGTCCTGCTTGGCCCCGCTGCCCGCGGCCGGCGCCAGCGCCTCGGCCTGGGCCGACCTGGCCTGTGACGATTTCGTAAATGCGGCGGGCTGAGAGGCGGTTTTGGTTGGCCAACTCTGCCACAATGACATCCGGGCCAACACCCCGCACGCCGCGTTGGGCTAGTCGCTGCAGTGCCGTGTCCAGCGGCACCTCAGCTTGTTTGGCCAGCTCTTTGATTGTGAGCTCTTCGGCGTGCGGTATGGGAGGAGCCACGCGGGGATCATCCCAAGTGCGTCGGATTCGGGCGTTGAACGTCAACAGCCACGAGGCCGGTGGCCAGCCTGCCCGGGTGCAGACCCAGGCGCCTACACACACCACAACAGCCACCAGCCAGGCCCAGCGCAACCCGGGCCGGCCAGTGACCCGGCTTTTGAAGTAACTCAGTAATGGCCGCCAGTTGAGGATCACGTGCGCCACCGCAGCCACCAAAAACAATGCGGCAAAACAATGGTGTATGGCGATCCACTCGCGTTTGGTGAGGCCCACCAGCCGCCAGTCTGTCCAGTTAGCAATCCGTCCCACAGGGGCCACGAACAGAATTACCCCACTGAAGGCTAACACGCTGCCGGCTAGGCCCAGTAGCACCGAGGTGAAAGCGCGTAAGGCCAGCTTGGTGCGCGGCTGAGGTGTCGGGGTTGACGAGCCGGCTGCTTGGTTAGTCTGGGGTTCGGTAAGGTCCATACTAGGTCAAACGCAGTTTAGGTCATCTTTATCAGCATTGCCAGGAGTCTATTCCTGGCGGGTGGCCGGCTGCCCGTGCGCGGCGGCAGCGCTTGCCTCCGGGAGCGGCTGCGGCGTTGTCAGCCCCCCGACTTGGGGGCGGCCAGCGGGGCGCAGCCCGCCCCAGAAGTCGTCGGGCTTGGTATGTCTAGCGTGTCAGGGCCGACCAGCACGCCGGGGTCCGTTGCCCCAGGGGCAGACACCCAAGGCGCCGCGTGGTCCGGTGCCGTCCCGTAGCCCGCGTCGCCAGCCATAGCCTTGGCCCGCGCCGAGCCCTACACCCCATGGGCACCCTGAGCGCGGGCAAATGCCGCCGTGCCGATCCAGGCATGCCGCATGACGGTCGGCTCGTTCTCGGGCTGACTGGGGTGGGCCGCCGTAGCCGAAGCCGAAGCCTCGGCCGCGGGGCGTGGTGTTTGCCGAATCGCTCTGGCCAAAAGCCGCACTGGCTGTCCATAGTCCAAGGGCGGTCATCAGAGGCAGCAGGTTCAATTTCATCGTTCCGATCCTTTCTCGGTTCATTGGTTGTTTTCTTGCTTGGACCAGCGCAACCCACTGCGCCGTTCCGAAGATATCAGACCCAAGGAACATGAAAGGAACCCTAACGGCCAGATGACAGTTTTGTCATGAAACGCCGGGGCTCAGCAGCCGGACGGCTGAGCAGCTTTGGGACCCGATGGAAGTGGTGAGGCGGCCGGCCACGGCGCAGCCGCTGCGTGCTACGACAGGTGCGGCGGCAATCGGCTGCAGACCGGTGGAGCATGGGGCCTTGACCCCAAGCGCCTGGGTGCTGTGACGCTCACCCGGCAGCCAACCCCTGCCCCATGCTCCAAGGTCGTTAGCAACTCGGCCTTACAGGGGCGTGGTCCTGCAGCCTAGCCATCCCAAATGGTCTTGGTTTCAACGGTAAGGGCCGTCTTAACGGTTGGCACTGACGATCTCGCTCATCTTGAAGATCGGCAGGAACATGCAGATGGCAATGCCCCCTACCGTCACACCCAAGAACACAATCAGCAGCGGCTCGATCAACGAGGTGAGCCCCGACAAAGTCGTCTCTACCTCGTCGTCGAGGAAATTGGCGATTCGCTCCAGCATGGCCTCCAGTTTACCGGTCTGTTCACCGGCGCTGACCATGCGCAGGATCATGGAGGGGAAGATGGGGTGCCGCGACAAGGCCGTAGCGATGCTTTCGCCCCGCTCGATGTCCACCGCTGCGGCGCGAATGGCTTTTTCCATTACCACATTGCCTACTGTGGTGGAGACGATGTTGAGCACTTCCAAGATTGGCACACCGCTCCGGATCAGCGAGCTAAAGGTGCGGGCGAACCGGGCCAGACACAGCTTGTGGGCCAAGGGACCGCAGATCGGCAGCCGCAGTCGCAGCCGATCCCAAAACTCGCGGCCTGTCGGTGTTTTGATGTAAGCCAGCCAGCCGTACACTACGCCCACCGCCGCTGGCAACAGATACAGGATGTAGCTTTTGACCCAATTGCTCAGGTTGATCAGGCCTTGCGTGGGGCCGGGCAGCTTGTGGCCGAAGCCTTTGTACACTTCGGCAAACACCGGCACCACCTTCACCAGCAGGAAAATGGTAATGCCAATGGCAATCAGCGTCACCACCGCCGGATAGGTCATAGCCGACTTGACCTTCCTGCGCAGGCGGGCGGTGCTTTCCAGGTAGGTGGCCAGTCGAGCTAGGATCTCAGCCAGCAAGCCGCCCCGTTCACCGGCGGCCACCATCGACACATACAGCCGGTTAAAGACTTTGGGATGCTTCTGCAGCGCTTCCGAAAAGCTGTCGCCGCCCTCGACCCGGGCGCACACGTCGCGAATGACGTCGCGCATGACCTTGTTGGGTGTCTGTTCTGCCAAGGCCTGCAGCGACTGGACCATGGCCAGGCCAGCATCCAACATGGTGGCCAGTTGGCGAGTGAATACCACTAGGTCGGCCAAGGCCACCTTGCCTCCGGCGGTGGAGCCTTTCTTGCCGACCTTTTCTTGGATGGAAATGACCAGCAGGTTCCGGTTCAGCAACGCTGCGATGGCCGCCTGCTCGGAGGCCGCCTCCAGCGTGCTGCGAATTTCGCGGCCTGAAGTTGCTTCACGCGCAACGTAGGTAAACGAAGGCATAGGCAATTAGCAGCATCCTGGAAGCCCGACCCCAACCGGGTGGCTTCCGGTAATCGTGAGGCATTGCATGCGGTTTGTGTTCAAAGTTCCTTGGCTCCGAAAACGACTCGTCGTCTTACTTTTCGGCCAATCCACCAATCCCTTAAGGGCATTTTGCACCGGGCCGACCCGGCCCGTGGCTCAGGTGCAGCCGCGCAGCCGGGCGGCGGCCTGTGGCTGTCAGCCACGTCGATGCTCAGCCGGCTGGGTTGGGCGGCTGGGGATTTTGAGGGTTGGGCCTTAGCCCTGGCCAGCCGCCTGCAGCAGGCCGACTTGCCAAACGGTGGGGGCCGGCTCTACTGTGGGCACAGTGAGATGCGCATGGACATGAAACGACGCCTGCTCTATGGCCTATTGTTGGCGGTGCTCGGGCTGAACCTGTTCCTGGGCGCCCATACTTACTTCGACGCCGTCCAAGGCGCTGAGAAGGACGACGCGTACCCGAACCTGCGGCTGTTCACCACGGTCTTGGACAAAGTGCGCAGCGATTACGTGGACGGGGACCGGCTGACCTACCAAGAGCTCATCCATGCTGCGCTGGCGGGTATGCTCCGGACCCTGGACCCGCACAGTGAGTTTTTGGAGCCGGCCAAATATGAGGAGCTCAAAAAAGATACCCAGGGCGAATTTGGCGGGGTGGGTGTGGTGATCTCCATGAAGGATAACCAGCTTACGGTAATCGCCCCGATGGAAGACACCCCCGGCTTCAAAGCAGGCATCCTTTCGGGCGACCGCATCATCAAGATCGACGGGCGCAGCACCGAAAAAATGAGCCTCCAAGACGCGGTGTCGCGCCTGCGCGGTGAGCCGGGCACCAAGGTCACTGTCACCATCTTCCGGCCCTCGACCGGGATGGTCAAAGACTTCGAGTTGGTCCGCGCGATCATCAAGGTGGACACGGTGCGCGACATCGAGGGGCGCGGCTTGAAAGACCCGGCTGCGTTCCCCCTGAGCGAAGGCAACATCGGCTATATTCGCCTGGTGCAGTTCGGCGAGCAGACCCCTGCCGACTTGGAGGAAGCGCTGCGGAAGTTGGAAGCCAAAGGCATGGAAGCGTTGGTGCTGGACCTGCGAAGCAATCCGGGCGGCTTGCTGGAGGCGGCAGTCAAGGTCTGCGAGAAATTCCTCCCACGCGGCCAGCTTGTGGTGAGCACCGAGGGTCGCCAAGCTCGCCAACGCACCGCGTACCATGCGGGCGGGGGGCGCAAGTTTATGCACCTGCCCATGGTGGTGCTGGTCAATGCCGGCAGCGCCAGCGCAGCCGAGATCGTGGCCGGTTGCCTTCAGGATTGCACGGCCATGGGCAAATGCCGCGCCGTCATCTTGGGCGAACAAACCTTCGGCAAGGGCTCGGTCCAAAGCATCCTCCCTCTGGCCGACGGCTCGGCCCTGCGCTTGACCACCGCCAAATACTACACGCCCAGCCACAAGGTCATCCACGAAAAGGGTATTACCCCCGACATCATCGTGCCCATGACCGAGGAGGAGGAGCGTGACGTGTTCTTGAAACGCACCCCGGGCGGCATCGAGTCCCAGCCCGAAAAAGACCAAGAACGCATCCGCAACGCGCGCGACCCGCAGTTGGAACGGGCCATGGACCTGCTCAAAGGCCTTGCCCTCTACACCAAACGGTCCCCAAGCATCGACCGACCCAGCCGCGCTGAGCGGGCGCAAGCGCGATGAGTGGGTGCCTGCGGGCCTTGGGCGCAGGCCATGCTGTGGCCAAAGCTGCGCCCAAGTGGGCGGCTAGCAGCCCGACTCCACGCCTCAGCAAAGCCCAGGGTCTTGGACGGGCTGGGTCTGAGATGCCGGCCCGTGCCTGAGCCTGATCATGCTCCTGGCCATCGAGACATCGTGCGACGAGACCAGCGCCGCTGTGGTGCACCAGGGCCGGGTGCTGTCCAATGTGGTCTCGTCACAAGTCCAGCTCCACGCTGACTACGGCGGCGTGGTGCCGGAGCTGGCCACTCGGGCGCATCTCCGCAACTGGCTACCGGTGACGCAGGTAGCCCTGCAGGGGGCGGGGGTGACGGTGGACCAGCTTGAAGCGGTGGCGGCCACACAAGGCCCGGGCCTGCCCAGCGCACTGATGGTCGGGTTCAAGGCCGCTGCCGCGTTGGCGTTTGCCCTGCGCAGACCGTTTCTCGGTATTCATCATCACGAAGCCCACCTGTATTCGCCCTGGCTTACGGGTAACCCGCCGGTGGCTGACTTCGACAGCTTCGAGCCGAACGTGGCGTTGATTGTCAGCGGCGGGCACACGCTGCTGGTGCATGTCACCGCACCGCTGCAGCACACCGTGTTGGGCGGCACGCTGGATGACGCGGCAGGCGAATGCTTCGATAAGGTCGGAAAACTGTTAGGCCTAGCTTACCCGGCGGGACCGGTCATTGACCGGCTGGCTGAGGAAGGCCGGCCCGACGCTTATCTGTTCCCACGACCGATGCTCAACGAGCCCAGCCACGATTTCAGCTTTGCGGGTTTGAAAACTTCGGTGCGATACTTCCTCCAAAAACATCCTGGTCTAGCCGATGCCCCGCAGGCCTTACGCGACCTATGCGCCAGTGTGCAGGCGGCCATCGTCGAGGTTCTGGTGACCAAAACCCTCAATGCCGCTCGGCGGCTGGGTGTCCGGTGCGTGACTGCCTCCGGCGGGGTCACTTGCAATCGGGCTTTGCGCCGGGCATTGCAATCGGCTTGCGCCCAAGCCGGCTACAGCCTGCGTCTGGCCCAGGCACAATTCTGCACGGACAACGCCGCCATGGTGGGGGTGCTGGCTGAACGGAAGCTTCAAGCCGGTATGCCGCCCACACCCTACGACGCCGAGCCGGTGCCCAACCTGGCGCTGGCTTAGGTCAGGGGCGCAACGGAAGCGCCGCAAAGCTTGTGGCAAGCGCAGCTCTTACCCTGGCTCACGCGCCATTACACCCTGTGCCCATAGTGCGGCGCTGTGAGCCGACTGGCTCGACAGGCCGGCACTTGCCCGCGGCGGCAGGACTGGCCTGCAGGAAGCCGGCCCGCGGGTTGGGCCTTGTGCCCGCTTCACTTTAGGCTTTGAACCGGCGCAAGCCGGCCTAGGCTGGCAGCATGACCAATGAGCAAGTGGCCAGCATCTTGGTTGAGATTGCCACCCTGCTGGAGCTGAAGGGTGAGAACCCGTTCAAATGCCGGGCCTATGTGAATGCGGCGCGCGCCATCGAGGCCCTGGCCGAGCCGCTCGAAAAAGTGGTGGCCGAGAATCGCTTGGGCCAGGTCAAAGGTCTGGGCGAAAGCTTGCAGAAAAAGGTCACCGAACTGGTCACCACCGGCAAATTGGCTTACTACGACGAGTTGAAAGCCTCCATCCCACCGGGCTTGGTCGAGATGCTGCAGATTCCCACCCTGGGCCCCAAGAAAATCCAGGTGCTGCATCAAAAGCTGGGCATCAGCTCGATCGACGAGCTGGAACAGGCTTGCCTGGCCGGCAAGGTCGCGGCTCTAGATGGGTTCGGCGAAAAGACCCAGCAAAATCTGCTGGAGGGCATCGCCCGGCGGCGCACCTATGCAGCGCGGCACCGGCTGGACGAGGCCATGGCCGTAGCTGAACCGCTGTTGAAAGCTCTCCAGAGCCATCCGGACGTCATCCGCGCCAGCACCGCCGGGAGCCTCCGCAGGTTCAAAGAGACCATTGGCGACATTGATTTCCTGGCCTCATCCGATAAGCCGGCTGCTGTGCTAGACTTCTTCACTCAGCAACCCGGCATCTTGCGGGTAACGGCTAAAGGCGAGACCAAAGCCAGCGTGGTGTTGACCGGCGGTATCCAGGCGGACCTGCGCGTGGTCAGTGATACCCAATTCCCGTTTGCCCTGGCGTATTTCACCGGCAGCAAAGAGCACAACATCGCTATGCGTCAACGCGCCCTGGCGCGTGGCCTGCGCCTGAATGAGTACGGGCTGTTTAAGTCCAAGGAAGAAACCCGCGACCCCAAACTGCTGATTCCCTGCAAGACTGAAGAGGACATCTTCCGCCGGCTTGACCTGGCCTACATCCCACCTGAGTTGCGGGAGGACCACGGCGAATTTGCGGCGGCTGAGCAAGGACCCTTGCCGGAGCTGGTGCAGGAAAAAGACCTCAAGGGGTCGCTCCATAACCACTCCAACTGGAGCGACGGCCACAATCGGCTGGAAGACATCGCCCAACGCATGGCCGAGCGGGGCTATGCCTACTGGGCCATCACGGATCATTCCAAGTCATCCTTCCAAGCTCATGGGTTGGACGCCGCTCAAGTGCGCCAGCAAATCAAGGCCATCCGCCAAATTAACCAACGCCTGGAAGAGGCCGGTCAACCGTTCCGGCTGTTGACCGGGATTGAAGTCGATATCCTAGCTGAAGGCCGACTGGACTTCGACAACGATCTGTTGGCCGAGTTGGATGTGGTGGTGGCCAGCATCCACGCCGGCTTTTCCCAAAGCGAAGCCGAGATGACCAAACGCCTGATCCGCGCCGCCGAGAATCCCTTTGTGCACATGCTGGGCCATCTGACTGGGCGGCTGTTGCTGGAACGCGACGGCTACAAGGTCAATCACCAAGCCGTCATTGACGCCTGCGCCGCCACCGGCACTTGGATCGAGCTGAACTGCCACCCATACAGGTTCGATATGGATTGGCGCCACTGGCCTTACGCCAAGAGCAAGGGCGTCAAATGTGTTTTGAGCCCTGACACGCACCGGCATGAAGACGTGGCCTTCTTGCGCCTGGGCGCAGGCGTGGCGCGCAAGGGTTGGCTGGAAAAATCCGACGTTATCAACACCCTGCCGCTGCGCGAACTGTTGAAGGCGCTCAAGCGCAAACGCAGCCGTGCCGCCTAACCGGCCCTGGCTGCCCCCCATACCGGCACCGGGGCTGGCGCCAGACCATGCTCGATGAGCCAGCGCAATCCACAGCCGCCGGCGTGAGCCGGCGGATGGATCCGCCCAGTCCGTCAGGTCCGCCGCGTTACCGCAGCGGCTATGTAAGTCGGCGGGTGGCAACAAAACCAGATGCGCCTCACCCAAATCTGGCCTCAAGACCGGGCTGGACGGCGCTGAGCGGCTGTGCGAGATTGAGCCAATCAAGCAGAGCATGCTGCCATGAAGACGATGTGGCGAATGGTGACGGTGGCCGGGCTGATGGGGTTGCTGGCCTGGGGACCGGCGGTCGGCTCTTACGGTCAGGGCGCTCAAGGCGAACTGATCAAGAAGAAGGCCAAGGACCTCAAGAAACAGATCGAAGGTCAACAGCAGGGCAAGCCCCTGACCAACGCGCCTTCGGGCAAACCTAAGCCGCCTCAACCTAAGACCAAATAAGGCCCCCAAGCGCGCAGCTGTCGGTCCGCAACCCCGCGGGCAGACCTCTGGGCAAAGACAGCGCCTCCAAGGCTGCTGGCGCCTGCGTCTAGCCTGGTTCCGAAACTGCACCGCCTGTAGTTGCGCTGCCCTGCTGGCCATTGGCCGTGGACCCGGCTGAGGTTGCACTGCGCAGACTGCGCCACCGTCGCTTCCTGCAAACGCCCTGTTGTGCAGCTCGGCTACGGAGCGAGCGCTGACGCGCAGATTTCCACGCCGCTTGCCGCGGCGGCGCCGCACCAGCGGATCGGCGCTCTGGAGCGATCATCGCCTCAATCGAGGCAGCACGTGCGTGAAGGTTCGCTCACCCAGACGCAGGTGCACCGCCCAACTTTGCAGCTCATCGGGTTCAACGGTTACCTGGGCGGGGGGTGCTTCCGGACCGGCCAGCCGGTACAAGGCCAGAAACCACACGT
>Ga0078972_1002219_pt1 | contig 65608 bp, 70 predicted proteins | sample YelNatPaOPGAMG01_FD_67568 | JGI IMG/M metagenome (GOLD analysis project Ga0078972, IMG submission 67568) | Hot spring thermophilic microbial communities from Obsidian Pool, Yellowstone National Park, USA - OP-RAMG-01 (SPADES assembly) (version 2) | ecosystem: Environmental > Aquatic > Thermal...
CCGCCGGCAGGCCCCAGCCATATCCGTGTTGGCTTGCTCGATTATCTCCTCGAGTTCGTCGCGGCCGTAGTACCAGAGTGCGGCTGCGATTTCTTTCATTGGGATATCTGGGCCGAATGCAATGATCAACCTGTCAGTCATGTATCCTCCCTGCGGCTTAACGCTGAGCCCATCGTGCGCCCTCCGTCAACGCATGTCAAGTAGATTGTTTCCGTATAATCTCCCGCTCGTAGTAGGGCCCACACATATTATCGGAGAGAATGACCGGCTCAGCTTCCGGCCATCGGCCCCGGATGACATCAACGGCGTACCGGTAGGCCCAGCGTGACTCTTGGGCGATCACTGGCTCCCCCTCTGGCCACCGGCCGCGGATAATCTCGCGTGCGTAGCAGTACGCCCACTCCGGGCTCCGGGCAATCGCTGGCTCCCCCTGCGGCCACCGTCCGCGGATCACGTCCGCGGCGTAGCAGTACGCCGACTCTGGGGTCTCGGCGATAGCTGGCTCGCCTTCCGGCCACGGTCCTCGGATCATGTGCCTTGCGTAGCGCCACGCCCACTCAGGATGTTGTGAGATTGCTGGTTCCCCTTGAGGCCACCGTCCGCGGATCACGTTGCTGGCATAGCGGTATGCGTACTGCGGATCCCTCGCGATGATCGTCTCCAGACGCCAGACACGGTCCTGCAACACGTTGCACGCGTACCAGTAAGCCCACTCTGGTGCCTGTGGGTGGCGGGCGAATTCAGCCCAGCCGGTCATGGACTCCAAAACCTCAAGCGCTTCCCGGCAGGCTCCGGCTTGCCGGGCGCGCGCGATTGCATCGTGAAAGTCTATGCTCATGGCTTCTCCTCTCTGCGGATTCCCGCTGCTTGCATCATACGCTATCTGGTAGAGTGTGTCGAGCGGGATCTCATCAGCGTCGCACCCCTTTACGCCGCTGCGGAAGGAATCTCCGTTGCGCCTCCTCCCGGCTGCACCTCAGGACTTCACGAGCGTAGAAGTACGCTTGAAGTGGATCTTTACAAATCACAGGCTCTGCCTCCGGCCAGCGGTCTTTGATGACATCCCGGGCGTATTCAAGCGCGTAAATGCAGTCCTGTGCGATGACCGGCTCAGCTTCCGGCCACCGGCCGCGGATAATCTCGCGTGCGTAGCAGTACGCCCACTCCGGGCTCCGGGCAATCGCTGGCTCACCTTTTGGCCAGCGGCCCCGGATGAGGTTGCGGGCATAGTAGTATGCAGATCCCGGCTGGCCGGCGATTACTTGCTCCGCCTCCGGCCACGGCCCGCCAATAAATTCTCTGGCGTAGTTGCACGCCCAATCCGGGTGCCTAGCGATAGTCGGCTCCGCATCTGGAAACCTTGCGCGCAGGATGTCTCTGGCGTACTCGCACGCAGCGGCTGCATTCCGCGCAATGATCGGTTCGAGCTCTGGCACACGCCCTCTGGCGACACGTCTGGCATACCAGTACGCCAAATCATGAGCCTTCGGGTGGCGGACAAAATCATCCCAGCCGGTCATGGACTCCAGATCCTCCACTTCCCGGTAGGATGCGGCTTGTTTGGCGCGCTTAACTACTTCTTGAAAGTCTAGGTTCATGTTTCTTCCTCCTCATCCGATCTTGCTCTTGGCGCGCCGGCGGCGGTTGGCCACCAGCGCTCTCATGCAGGCCCGACAGTAGCCTGCGGTATCCCCGCGGGCTGAATCCCGGGCAAACTCTCGGAGCGTCTGCTGGTGGTCTCCGCTCCACCACGTGACCACGCGACCGCAGCGCGCGAGTCCGACCAGACCGCGAGTCACTCCGAGTATTGGCAGGTGAATAACCGGATCTCGGTTCATTGTGTGTTCCTCCAACTACAATATACAATGACCGTAATCGTATGTCAAGAGACAAAAATGCCGCAGCATCAGCGGATTACGAGAAGCCTACGCCATTCTCTTCAGCAGTCCGATCTCGATCTGCTGCTGCCGCAGCACCTCCCGCAGCCGGCCCTTGTCGCGCGGGTTCAACCTCGGGCTTCCCGGCGGCAGATTAATCCGCACCACCAGCGCTTCGTCGCCGGGCTCCATGCGGATCATCACCCGGTTCATGGGCACAGGCACTCCGAGGATCTCCTGTGCCAGCTCCGCGGTCTCTTGATACCCAATCGTGGACAAATACGGGCCGTCGGACACCCACGCTCTGGCCTCATCCACGGTCAGAAGCGTATAGCGGTAGTCGCCGGGCGAAGTCACGACAGCGCTGTTGAGGATGTATCTCATGATCCCTCCAGTTCAGACATCGTAGCACGCCAATGGCCAGAGGCAAGGCCACGAGCCCCGCAAAATCCTGCAACGCATAACTCCAGTACAATCAGCAAGTTACAAGCCAAACTTAAAGTAACACACACAAATCCAGCCGCAAGCCGATGATAATACAGGCACGCCATAAACCACACAACAACGTAACGCGTAAGGCCTTTAAAATCAGTAGATTGCAAGCCAAACTTAAAGTAGCACATGGCAATTCCACCGCAAGCTGCTGATAATACACGCACACCAGAACCAGCCCAAAATAACCCCATGCGGTACTTGAAGTTGTGCCTGCATCTTGCTGAAAATACAGGACTTGTGAGTTCGCGCTTGCTGCCGTCACTTGCCCTGACGCCCTGTGACCGGCAGAGAAAAGGCGATCCACCGCAAGCCACTTCAAGTATTACTTTAACTTTGGCTTGCAAGTTGTTGATTTTAGAGCACTTATTCATTCTCGCTCTGAGCCTGCGGTCCATGCGGCATCCCCCCCGGCCTTCCGCCGGCCACCGTGCCCATTCAACCAGCAAGACCTCCCGCTCGCCTCCGCAGCCATGTCCGACCACCACCAGCGCTTCTCCGTCCAGACCGCCACGAGAAATGCCCATTGCTGCGCATTAGAGCCCCGCCATTGAAACGAAACCGGCGGGCAAGGGGTTGATATCGCCCCCGGCCCGCCGATTGATCCTAGCGCCTCTAATGCGCAAATTCGCCTATCTGCCCACAGGCACCCCCTTTCCATCGGCCCAATCGCAGGCATACTCGGCCAGTTGCTCCAGCTCGGCCAGCACAGACCGCAGCCGGTCCATGCGCGCCTGGTGTTCGCGGATCGCCGTATTCCAGCACGCTGGTTCGAGCGGGTAGTAGTCCCGCAGGTTGGGCGCCGCCATTTCGACGGCTTCGATAGCGGCGCGAACAGCATTGGCGGCCAGGCAGTAGTCGTCGAGCAACCGTTGGGGGCTTGTTCCGTTCGGGTGGATCAGCGGGTATTGCATGTTTTCCTCCTGAACCCTTTATACCATGACCGCCAACGCTTGTCAAGCATCAGAATGGCACATCATCATCGGTAGCCTCAAACGGTTTATTTTCATTGGCTTGCGCTCGTTCAGGCTCGACCGCCGCGGCCTCTGCCGGCGGCTTAGCCTGCTTGTCACCGGAGCCTGCCGGTCCGCCGCAGAACGACAGGCTTTCCGCAATGATTTCAGTGACATAGCGCGTAATTCCGTTCTTGTCATCCCAGCTACGGGTTTGCAGTCTGCCCTCGACGGCCACAAGCGCACCCTTGCGCAGAAATGACTTTACGTTCTCCGGCTGCCACAGCACGACCCGGTGCCAATCGGTTTCCTCGCGCAACAGGCCGGTGGTTTTGTCTTTCCATCGCCGGTTTGTAGCGACGCTGAACTGAGCGACCGGGGCGCCGCTCGCGGTGTGCTTGATCTCGGGTTCGCTGCCGATATGTCCGAGCAGGATCACCCTGTTGATGCTTCTTGCCATGCTATCTCCTTTCACTTCAATGCTTTAAGAACTACCACGCTGTCTGATCCGTGCTTGAATCCAGCCTGACTCCGGTCCGGACTGCGGGCCGCGGGCTTGACAGAGCAAGCGCATGGGACCACCAGATCGCGGAACTCATGCACGGGTTCGCCGCACCTGGCGCAGGGTGCGCTATCGACGGGCTCGAAGGCTGGATCTGGCGAGCGGATTTCCTTCCGCAGCCAAGCCGTGATGTCCGCGACGGCGCGGAGGAACAGGCCATCTGAGCGGGGCTTGTTTTTGCCGCGGCTTCGCACCCACATGGCGACATACCGCGGATGGACGCCGATAGCAGCGGCGGCGCGGATCAGCTCGAGCGCGGTCCCAGCTCTGGGGGCTCTGCCTGTAGCATGGGTGATTTCACCCTCCACGGCTGAGATCCATGCGTCGAGTCCGGACTCCTGAGCCGGAGGCGGGTTTGATTCCGGCAGGTTTTCATCCGGGCCGGCAGGCCGGCCGGCCGTTATGGCCGTGACCTCCGCTCCGCGAGACCCGGCCAAGTTTTCCACAGACCGTACGGTTTCAAGAGCTGCCGGCTCTGGCTCTGGCTCTGGCTCTGGCTCTGGTAATGGCTCTGGCATTCCGTGGCGTTGCCGTGGCATCGCCATGGTATCGCCATGGTGTCGCCATGGCATCGCCATGGTATCGCCATGGCATCGCCATGGTATCGCCATGGCATCGCCATGGTGTCGCCATGGTGTCCCATTTTTGCCCTGAACATCACTATTCCCTATCGACTTTGTGGTGTCGGCTTTCTTGTCAGACGTTTGACTGTCATCCGTCAGTCCGAACGCCTCCAGAGCCTTACGGCGCTCCGATGAGTACAGTCCGTCCAACGACGGAACCTCACCCGTCGCAAACCGAACCCGCGCCTTCGCCAGACGATAGTGCACCGCCGAGTCCGCGTGCTCCGCCCAGTCATGCACCAATAAACGATACTCTTCATCCTGATCGAGTAGTCGGCATTCCACCAGCGCCCCAATCAGTTCCCCAGCCGGACGCTCAGACGGCCATGAACAACCCTCAGCAATCTCCTCATCCGAATACCGCCCAATGTCCCCACGTGGGGCATATTGCGCAGCAAAGTGCCACAGCAGCTCCAGAATGCCTACCGCCCACCCATGATTGATCCCCAGCCGCCGCGCCAGCGTCCGAACCTTCGGATGATCAGGAGTGCCGCGCTTCATTTTCTACCCCCAACCAACCGCCTGCTGCCGCCCTTGCCCCACCGGTCTGCAACCACCACAATCCCCGGTATAATCACCAGCCCCACAACCAGCACGCCGGCCAGTCCACCAATCGCTACCGACGCAACCGCCAGCAGCCATATCGCCAGGCTCTCAAGCCCGAACAGCATCAGCATCGTAAATAGGTATTTCAAGTCCTTGTCCATCATCGACGCGACCTCCATGCAGCACGCAGCCGCAAACACTCCGCCCGAAGGCCCTTCACCGAAAATTTCGATAGACCGATCTCCTTAAGTTGTTCATTTGTCGCCTTTTCTACCGACCCCACCGTCGTAAGACCCGCATCCACCAACAGCTTTACGTTCTGCGGTGGTATGTGGAGTTCCGTCACCGGAATCCTCTCGAAATTCCGCCCCCGAATCCGCCTCGCCAAAAGCAGCAACTTCTCGAGCCGCTCGACCCTGTACGTCAAGCGCTCGATCTCGTAGGACGCCCACCTTATTAATAAAGAGGTTGAGTCCACGATCTGCTTCACCCTCGCCCGGCTGATCCCATGCTTCTCGGCCAAGTCCCCCATCGAGACCCCCTCCAGCCGCTCCCGCAGAATCGCCAGGTTCCGGTCGTTCGGATGCCGCCAGCGTTGCCTCGCCGAAACGTCCTTACTCATCGCCTCGCCCTGCTGCACCAGCCTCTTCCGCCTTCTCCAGCTCTCTCTGGTGGAATCCTTCTAATACAAGCGAATGCACGATTTGGGCAAAAGTCTCCCACGGTATCAGAACACTAACGGCGCCATCGTCTCCTACGTGCACGTTCGACAACCAGATTCCAAGGCCAGATTCCAACTTCTTGAAAGAAATGGTCGGTTCACTCACGCTCGTCCCTCGCTGATTCGTCCTGTTTCAGCTCAAACAGCAGCCTTTGCTCCCGGTCGCGGAGCTCTACCATCCGCATCGCCAACTGCGTCAGCTCCCGCCGCGTTTCCCTCAACCACTCCTGCCGAAGCCGCCGCAGCTTAACCGATTGATCCATCCCCGCGCCTCCTTCCAGCCGCCTGCACAGCCAAACGCACGTGCCTCAACGCCGCCCGAATCTCCTCCGCGGCTTCCTCAAGCTCAATCCTCTCCGCCGACCTGCGTGCGGACTCCAGCTCAGACATCGCACAGCGACAACACCAAATCGCGTTGTCCAGAGAAACCTCGTCGTCAATCAGTCCCACTCTCTTGCTGACGCTCTTCACCCCTTCCAACTCCTGTCTCGCACTCCCACCTCAGCTTCCTCTGTAACGGGTGCAGGTCCACCCGCGGACGCCCGCGACGATTCCATGTCCCGCCGCCCGCAACGCCAATCAGCCGAAATCCGGCGCCGCGCAGCGAACCGCCGCCTTCCTCCGGCAAGGTGTAGGTGATCACCCTCCGAAACCCCAACGCCCGAGCCGCCCTCCACACCGCCCGGTACAGCATCGAACAGGCGTTCCTCGTGCCGTCCGTCGCCACCCGCGTCACCTCCAGCGTGAAGCCGTCATCCAGCAATCGCGCTACCGGACGGCCCGCAACCGCAACCCCAACCACCTTGTCGCCGTCTGCTGCCGCTACCGCAAACTTCCCGCCGGACGGCGGCCTGTGATGCCGATGGTGCCTCGCAATGAATTCCCGAGCTTCGGCAAACGTGCACGGTACAATCGTCAAGGCCATCCCTTACGCCTCCAGATCCTCTCTCGCCTCCGCCAGCGCCTCAGCCAATACGCGCGCCTCATGGGATTCCCGCAACGCCTGACATGCGGCTTCCCATCCCCGCTCGTAGGCCCCAGACTGGCATTGGTCGCGCGGAATGAATCCATGCTGCATCCGCCTGAGCAGGAGTCCAGCATCCGAGATATGGCTCTCCGGATCGTCGATGGAAACGCCGGATGCGATCATGCGCACGACGTACTCCAGCGCCGGTCCGTCCGCCACCTTCGCGTAACGCGCCTCCCGCATGAGACCGATCCAGCCTTGTTCGAACTGCCAAGTGCAACGCGGCGCCGGGATGCCCCGGCGCAACAATTCCCGCGCAGCAGCCGCAGCCGCCATCAGCCGGATGATGCACAAGTGGCGGCGCAGCTTTCGCGCGTCGTCTGCCTCTCCGCGTTGCGTGATCAGATCGTCGTAGTAATCCATGTCGTTCACCTCATTCAATCGGAGACTCGTCCCAAGTGCGACCGTCCAGCAGCCTCCCGGCGTTGCGCCGCCCAACCCGGTAGCAGACCACTCCGCCATCCTCCTCCAGAGAACCGCTGCCGCGGCCATCCGGCCACACCGCCAGCGCCCGCTTGCCCTGCTGCCAGCAGCCCGTATTGGCCGGCGTCGGCTTGTCTCCATCCGCGCCAAACTGGTTCTCCGGCAGCCACTCCCCCCACTGCTTGAAGAAAAATGGCGTTCCCGCAGCCAGCGCCTGATTGCAAATGGACCGCGGCCACCACGGATGCATCGGCCTCGCGCCCGGCCCCGTCTCCCCGCCCACAATCACCCAGTCCAACCGCCGCCGCCTCTCACCCAACCACGGCTTCAAATCCACCATCCCAAGCAGCGGCTCACACGACACGAACCGTAATGCCGCCGGGGTCGCAAGCAGTTCAGGGATGCGCTCGTCCGCCGTTTGCTGGTTCTCCGCCGACACGCCAAGCCACACGTTCGGAAGCGGCCACGCTTCGAGCGCTACAAAACCCCGCGAACGACCCATTAGACGCGCCGCGCTCTCGACGCCTTTCCGCATCGTGTCATCGTCTGCCAACAGCATCCGCATCCGCAGCGCACGCTTGGTCAGGATCATGAAGACGTGCCGCCGCGCCAGCGCCATCACCGCAAACACCTGCTCAATCCACTCCCGCCGCACCCCCTCGTGGAACAGGTCCCCCATTGAATTCACAAACACTCGCCGCGGTTTGCGCCACCCGAGCGGCTCCAGCAGTTTGTTCCCATCCCCCTTCTCTATCCGCCCAGTCCAGCGCGCCCTTCCGTCTGCGCCAAACTCCGCCAGCCCCCAATCGCCAGACCAGAACCGCGCCGCTATCCGCGCCGCGTAGCAGTTCCGGCAGCCCTCGCTCACCGCGCTGCAACCACAAATCGGGTTCCAAACCGCGTCCGCCCATTCAATCTTTGTTCGCGCCATGCTTCACTCCTCCCTGCCCCAGCCCCCATCCTTCTAAGCAGCTCTCGCACAGCCACCGCAGCCTGGAGAGGTACAACCGAGTTTCCAAGCACGCAAAGCTGAGACCGCCGGGATTCGTCCACCACCACGGAAGTCCCATCAACCACGACACAAAAGCCGGATTCAATCGCCGGCGCAAGATGCGGCCATTCCCCGAGCACCCGCTCCCACTCGGCGCGTTCGCAAGGCGCAGGCGGGAAGGCGCTTGGTCCCGAGACACAGGGACCGGAAACTCCCTCGCCTGACGATCCAGTCCAACCTCCTGCACCCGCGTGCCCCCTCGACTCCGAAACGGATCTGCCGTCGGCGTCTGCCACAAGCACCCGTGTTCCTTCTTCTGTTCCGCGCTCTCCGCCACGCCCGTGATCCTCCGCGGCGTCGGCCAGCCATGCCAGGCAGAACCACCGCTCTCTTCGGTGCGGAGCTCCAACGTCGGACGCTCGTAGACACAGCCATTCCGCATCGTACCCGCTCTCGGCCAGGTCCCCAAGAACAAAGTGGAGTCCTGCCGGAAGAACCAACCTTTCCTCTCCGGTTCGGTGCGGAATACGGATTCCTGAGACGTTCTCCAGCACGATGAATCGCGGTCCCACCTCCCGAATGGCGCGCAGGACGTGATCCCAAACCTGCCCGTGCTCCCCGAACCTTCCCCGCCGCTTTCCGGCCAAGCTGTAGTCCGGGCACGGGAGTCCCGCCGTAACCACGTCCACCAATCCGCGCAGGCGCCGTCCATCAAAGGTTGCGAGATCGCTCCAAATTGGAGCGGCAGGAAGCGCCCCTTCTTCCATGCGGCGAGCAAGGATTTGGGCTGCGGTGATTTCCCGTTCCACGTAACAGACTGGCGACACAGCTCCAGGGCCGCCGAATCCGATGTCAACCCCGATGTCGAGTCCCCCGATGCCTGAGCAGAGAGATAAGGAAAATAAAGCCACATCAACCCCTACCTTCTATCCCCGCTCCCGCGCAGAGTCCCGCGCTCCAGCCGTCCCGCCAGCTTCGACAGATTCGCCTCCGCCACGTCTCCCATCCGAACCCCCAGCTCGCCACATACCGCCGCCACATACCACAGAACGTCTCCAAGCTCGGAAATCAGCGCCGACCGGATCTCGTCCGTCAGCGCACCACTGTCGCGCTGGATCTTCTTCACCTTGTTCGCCAGCTCTCCCGCCTCCCCAACCAAACCTAGAACCGGATAGATCAGGTTCTCGCCAACGTTGGGATAAACCGCAAACCCCCTGGCTCCCAATTGGTACTCGTTAAACGTCACGTCCCTTCACTCCTTTCACGCTGCTTGACGGCGGTCATCATCTATGGCCGCCTGAAATCCGTCCATGATCCGAGAAGCCCGATCCATCACCAGCCGACATTGCTGAATCAACAGTCCCAGCTCCGCCACCAGAGCCTTGGCCTCGGCATCTCCACGTCCCACCGCCCGAGACCAGCTTGGGCGCGTAGCAGTCTTCAGCGCCTCAACTGCAATCTCCAGGGCCCGCTGACACTCGCCAGACTCCATCCGCCGCAGCGCATACCTGACGCTGGTGTGATGCATCCCACCCAGCGCCCTGCCCAGCGCCGCCGCGCTCGCCCACGGAACTAGCTGCTTGGCCACCCAAATCACCGCGTGCCGCACTTCTACGCTCTCCCGGTCCCTCGCCTTCGTCGTCGCCCTCGGGTATCCCTCGCCGGCCACCTCAGCAACCGCCGCAATAGCCCGATCAACCGCGGCCCGGATGCTCTGCCGCTTCCGCAGCGTCAACACGCCCCACCCCCTTCGCTGACCAGCGTCCACCCAATCTCCGGGCAGGCCGAAAAAGCTCGCACCAGCACCCCCCGAACCTCACTCCATTTCAGGCCGCCCAGTCCACACCCAAGACGCGGAATGCCCAACGAGGTCATCCCGCACTCGATGGACTTCCGAACTAGATCGGCCGCGCCAGCCTCAATCCACTCCAACCGCGACTTCTGCCAAGGATGCTGCTTGGTCGGGAACATCACCAGCCACAGCGGAACATCACACGGCTCTTGCCGACGAATCGCCGCCACCGTTCCAATCCTCAAGCCCCGCCTCTCGCACAGCTCCCGGTAGACCGCGTAGGAATCTGGAAACCGCCGCCGAAACTGAAGAGCAAGGCCCGCTCCGGCAATCCCCGCACAGTTCACCGGAACTACGGCGGCCTCGTAGTCGAAAACGTCGCCAGTTACCTCGAAGATCATTTGGCCCTCACTACCCCCTTCAGCCGCTCGGAGTTTGCCTGCATCCAAAGAGCAAACGAAACCCAATCGCGCCAGAGATAGACGTGAGCCTCTTCCAAAAGCGCCCGGCTGCCGATATGGACAATGGGGAGCTTGATTTGAGGACCACGGTGCTTTTCCGAAACCCCGCCCTTGATCACCCCGGCGTCACACAGCGCATCTTGAATCGTGCGCAGGATCTCGTCCGGGTCCCGGCGCAGGTCCCTCAGATGCAGCTCAAACGCCACCGCCGGGTTTTCCATCGGACGAGCCCCCGCCCATTGCGCTCGCGCCTGCCACGTAATGGACTCAATGGACGCCCTCACGTCGCCGGGGACCTTTGCATCACTGGGTTTGACCGGAAGCCTGACCGTGCTCAGGTGAATAACTGCTTCAGGTTCATGCGTTTCCGTCTTTTCCATCGCCCTTACACCTCAAGCGTCGTGGGCGCCGCTCCGAAGGCGCCCTGTCCCCGCCAGCGCTTAGATTTGCCCCCTCAATGACAGGACCGCTACCGTCAGAGACGCAGCGGTTGCGGCCAGCGACAAGGCGAGATAGATCCGCAGACGTTTCACGGCAATCGCCAGCCGCTCTTCCTCATGCCACGCCGCTTGCAGCATCCTGCCCTGTCGATCATAAACAGAGCGGTCCACCCACCTCCGCTTGGGCGAACCATTGTCTGGCTCGATTTCATCTTCTACGCGGATGTCACTTTGGACCGTTCCGCTTGCGCCCCAATCGGGCACGATGCCAATCGCCTTCAGCCAGGCCATGTCTTGGCGTGTCAGGATTTTCTCCCCCATAACTCAGTTCAGTACAACAATGTCCAGGCTCTGCCGAACGCCATCTTCGATCCTAAACTCCAGTTTTCTCCCCGCTTGCTTGACGGCGTTGACCAGCGAAACCGCAAGCCGAATCGCCATTTCCGCCGTCGGAATCACGCTAAAAACCTGCTTGCCCCTTTCGTCAAGGAACAGCAGCTTGATCTCTCCGCCCTCAACCACCACCCGCGCCGTTCCGCTTTGCACTCGCTTCATTTTTTTCTCGGCCCCGTTTGTGCTTGCTTTGTACTCGCTTTGTACTTGGTTCATTTTTCGCTCGGTTGTCTTTGTACTTGGTTCATTTTTCGCTCAACTCTAGAAACCTTCCCAAAAACCGCATTTCAGCCACGCCGGGGTCCCAACACTCAATCTCCGGCTCGCTAAACCCAACCGTGAACCGGCTCCACTTCTCGAACCCCTCGTGCCTGTGCATCAGAGTCCTGTACTCAAACCAGAGCATCGCCTTGTCCGCCTTGCCCACAACCTCCGGAATCTCCCCGTCCAGTCCGAACGCCGACCGGATTGCGGACTGAAGCCGATGCTCTGCTTTTCTGTATTCGTGGCCAACCACCCACTGCATCTTGAGCGGTCCCGGCAAATCGACCAGGTAAGCCTCCGATGCATCATGCAGAAGCGCATCCAGCGCCGCCACAGAGCTTTTTGTCGCCTCATGAACCATGCGGCTCACGTGAACGCAGTGTTCCGCAACCGAATAGAAAAACAAGGTGTGACCGCTATACCGACACTGGTGCGCCAGCGCGTGCGCAATGTCCGTCACCCGGATGTCATCCGTCCTCGGGTCCAGCGGATAAAACTCGATCCCAGTGAACGTCAGAATCCAAGGCCCAGGCGCCTGCGAGCTTTCCGTATCTGGGACGGCCTTCACACCGGAGTCGTAAGGCAATCCCATCACGCCCGTCATCGCTCTGCCTCCGGAGCCACCAGGTCGGGGATTAAACCTCGGCTCCACTTCTTCCATGCCGCCTTCCTCGCCCGCCGTCCGCTCTCCAGAGCCTCCGCGTGGCACAACAACATGGTGGCCAAGGCGCGGGCCGCACTCGATGACACGATGCAGGCCAGCGCTCCGGCCCCTAAACACAATCCAATCGCGTAAATCAAGGTCATCCTTTTACCTCCGTTTGCTTTCTCCCTCCAACCGTCGCCGCCATCCTGTACACGGGGTCGTATGCGATGGTGTAAGAGGTCCGGCTCCCCTTCTGCCGGACCTCAATGAACCCCGGATGCAGGGTGACAATCAAAGGTCGTGTCCGCCCGGCATCCCAAACCTCAGCCGCCGTTTCGTACTCAACCGTCCTCTTCTTGGTCACTGCTGTTTCTCCAGCTCATGCGTGATCCGCTTAATCGCGGTTGACTCCAGGCGGTACACGCCAACAATGTCGCCCTCGTTAAAGGCAACAAATTCCGTGTCCGCATCCACAAAGGTCTGGCCGCCATCGCTGCGGATGGTGGCGTAAATGATCTCTGGAAGCCTCTTCTGTTTTTTCATTTGCCGTCTCTCCCTACAACGATTGCAACCGGAACAATCCCAAGTCGTCCGGACACCCCCTCTTGATGCCGCTTCTTCCAACGCCGCGCCTCTTCCTGCGTCGGAAAGATCGGGTACTGCAACTCGTGACCGTTGCCCCACTTGGGGATGAAGCCGAACGCCGTGCCCTCTTCCTCATAGGTGACAGCCCACGCCAACATTGCCGGCTGCTTGCCCTTGCGTTTCATGAGCCCCTTCCTCCTTCCTGAGGAACAACTCCCGGATGTTCTCGATAGCCTTTTTCTCGCCAACGGCGTGGTTGTGGCCGCCGCAAATGCACTTGCAGCGGCTTGTTGGCTTTCCGTTGTAGCAGCGAGCATCGCACCTCCGCCGCCGCCCGCCGCTGATTTCCGACATTACGACCATCGCACCCTCCTTCTGAACGCCGCGCTCACCACGTCCTCTCTGGACAGGCTTTCCCGAATCGCCCGGATGTCTTTCTCGGTCAGGGGCCGAACTTTCGGCCCCTGCCATTTCCTGATAAGGCGCCTGATTCTCTCAATTACCGACATGCCGCCTCCATTTCCCTGCGCTCTTGAGCCTCTTGCTTGGCGATCTCAATGTCTTCCTCTCGCCGCAGAATGTCCTCCGCCGAGCGTCCAACGCCAGATTCGTCCAGCTTCGTGATCAGCTTCTCCAGCCGCTCTACGTCCACCGAACGCCCCATCATCAGAGACACCTGGATGAGCCGCAGCTCCGTCAAGCACGAGCCCAGCATCTTGTAGAGTTCCCGGAGTTCCGGCATCATGCAAGCCGCGCAGATGCCCATCGCAAACTCCAGCTCGCTGCGGTCCAAACACATGTCCCGACCGCATTCAGAACAGGCGGGGTGGCTGTCGTACCCCGACTGCCACCCGCACCTGCAACCGACAACGCCCTCGTCCGCGTACAGGTCTCGCGCCTCTTGAGTGGTCATGATGCCGACACCTCCTCGCAGATCTGCTCGTAAACGTCCGTGGTTATTTCGGCGGTGCTGGAGAAACCGTGGCTCTTGATGATTGCCACAACCTCATCCTTCGGCTTTCCAGCTTGGTGAGCCAGCGCCCACAGCCGCTTGGCCTGCTTTTCGGAGATCGTCCCCGTGCTCTCTTTGGGTTGCGGTTGAGGAATCGGACCAGACATGTCGGCGGTTCCGTCCATCTCTTCGGCAGCGGTCGGCTCATAACCGGCCATCACCACAACCCATGAGAGAACGTTCCGCAGCGCCTTGGCCGCAGCCCTGGTTTGGGCCATCGAGCGAAGCTGAAACAACGGAACCCGCTCGTCGCCCACCTTGACCTTCTTGCCGTCGCGCCATTCGTACTTAGGCCGCGTGCTCCAGTTCGCCTCGTCGTTCAGGCACATCCCCTCGCCGGAGGAAACCACCTGCCCGGTGGGGATATGCACCACCTCGGCGAACGCCTCATATCCCACAACTCCGTTCACGTCGATCAGCCGGGTCTCTCGGATTCGCGGCGATAGCCTGAAAAACGTGGCAAGCGTCTGCCAAGCCGTGAAATGCAGGTGCTCTCGCCCACCGAAGATGCTCACCGCCTTGGTCGCCGACACGACCCTCTTCAACGCCTTGGCGCAAGCCTGCGCCTCAGCCAACACCGCCTCCGGCGGACGGGGAACCTGATAGATGTCGCCGCCGCCATCGAAAGGAACCAATTGATTCTCCGTAACGTTTTCCATGTTGTCCTCCTACCTTGTCCTCACTGCTACTGTCCCTTGTGCCACCAGGCGCACGCCTGGAATCTTCGCCGTCGGTCCCAAGCTGCGGACCAGTTGATTCAACGCCGTCTGATTGACCGACAGAAGGTTGATGTACCGGTTGTTGCTCGCCACCCAGCGCACCAACGCCAGCATGTCCGTCACCTCAGCCTTGTAGGTGGTCCGGACCGAAATCCCCTCCGGCTTCCGTGGCCTCGGTTCCGAAACAACGGGAATGACCGTTGGCGCAGAGTCGATCATCGCCTCGATCTCGTCAGCGCTTGCGCCCGCGGATTCCGCCTCTTCAATCTGCCGCTCCAGCGCCTCCGCTGCCCTGCGCTCCGCTTCCTCCCGCGCCCGGCGCTCGGCTTCCTGCCGGAGCCTTTCCTGTTCCGCCAGGTACGCCGCAACCGAACCCTTGATGATGCGCTCGGCCTCTTCCAGCGGGGCCTCCACCTTCTTCCGCTGCGCAACAGCCTCGCGGTGTGCTTCGTAGGCCCGCTTGATGATCGGTCCAAAAGTCTCTTCGATTTTGGCCCGCAACGACTTGATGCCAGCCAGCGCGTCTGAGGCCAAGCTCAAGGTTTGCTCGTCCGTGACCACCAGAGCCTTGGCTCTCTCTGGCCAGCTAACCGCAGCTCGCTCCAGCTCCACCGCCTTCGGCTCCAACTCCAAAACAACTACCGCCTCACTCATCTCTCCTGCTCTCCTTTCCATGCGGCGATCTCCAGCGCCGCCAGAAACACCCGAAAATCCCGGCTCCAATCCCTGTGCTCAATGAGACGGTAAGTTCCGTCCCCGCGCAGCTCAAGCGCAAAGCGCCGGTATTTTGCGCCCTTGGGAAGACATGCCGCGTAAGCGGCAGTTTGCAGGGCGGCCCACGGCTGAGCGTGGCCTGTTTTGATGTCGATCAGGCACATCGCCCCGCCAAATGGACCGCCAAGCGAACCCGTTCTGTCCAGAGTTCCGGCGTAGCGGTAGACTTCATGCGCCACCCGCTTCTCAATCAGGGCCGGAACAAAATCCGTATCCGCCAGGAACCTTTTGTAGGCATCCACGAACCCCTGCTCGTAGGGAGAAACCGTTTCATCGCGCAGGCGGTCCTCATCCAGATAGCGCAGGGCCAGGTGCACCCGGCTGCCGCGCTCAGCCGAATAGCGCGTGAACCAGGTGTCGTCGATCAGCCCGGCGCGGTGGAGAATCTGCGTCACCGATGGAACAGGAACCCCGTCCAGACGGTAGGTGTGGGTGTCCTCATGGAAGGTCAGGTTCATGGCCGCCCCCCAACAGGAACAGGAGAACCCGACAGCTCCCGCTCCAGCTTGTCCAGATCCCATGAGGTGTAGAGGCGGCTCAGCGCGACCGTCCGCACCAGGCTGCCCTCTTTGTAATGGCCAGACACCCGCCCGCTGCCAAGGGCGGTATAGAAGAAGACCACGGCGCGTCCACGCGCATCGTCACAGCGCCGGGTGATCTCGACAACCGGGCTCATGTTGCCAAAGCAGTCCAGCGCCAGGTCGCCGACCTTCAGGTTCTCCACCATCTTGCGGGTTGGGATCAGCATGATGGGATGTTTGGAAGACATGGCTCCTCCGCAGGACGGAGTGGATTCAGTACGGCAATAGGACGGCAAAAACGGCGCATCTGCCATTTTTTCGGCAGATGCGCCGTGAGAGGAGGAAGCCGTAAGTGATTGAAAACTGGTAGGCCCGGCAGGACTCGAACCTGCGACCCTCTGCTTAGAAGGCAGATCATCTTGTCCGTAAGCCGCCTGTTTCCAGGAGCTTGCAGAGAGCGGTACGGCAACGGTACGGCAAAATCCGTTGCTTTTTTTCGCTCCCTTCGGCCTGTCCTCACCGTTCTTCATCGCCGTTCTCAAGCCTACTGTACCATGACTGTCTTGGCTTGTCAAGCCCCCGGCGCGATTTTTTTTACTGCGTCCGATTGCCCCCGCCACCTACCAGTTCCTCCAGAATCCGGCGCGGCAGTTCCCGCCGCCGCTCCGTGTCCGGGATCGAATAGTACAGGGTCATGGACGCATCCGAGTGCCCCATCATCGCAACCCGGTCTTCCACTGGGATGCCCTCGAGCTGTCCGGCCAGCGTGGAGTGAGCACGCCGGAATGCGTGCCACGTGACCGGAAAGCCTAGGCGCTCGGCAAGGGGCTTGAAAATTCGATTGGAGACGTTGTGGGAATCAATGGGAGTTCCGTTGCGGCTCTGGAATACCGGGGCCTCGGGCGACTGGTCCCGGCTGCGCAGCATCACGCCCCGCAGCATCTCCACCAGCTCCGGCGTGAGAGGCACGATGCGCCTGCGCCGGCCAGTTTTCAGACTTCCGTAGCGCCCATTGTAGTAGTGCTCGCGCACGGCCAGACTCATGGGCGCCAAAACCTCCCCGTCTACGACAGCGGCAGCCTCGCCAACGTTCACCCACTTCCGGCGAAGACCGCACATCTCTGACACATTCAAACTGCACGCCAGGCTCAGCGTCGCCATTTCCCGTACCGGCGAAGGAAGCGAAGCCAAAACCCGGCGGGCTTGCTCAACCGTGTAGCCCGGCCTGCGCGCTGCCTCCACCGGCGGGGCTTCGGTAAGCGAAACCGGGTTCTCCCGGCAATACAAACCCAGCCTCTTGGCGCACCGGAACAGGGCCGAGAGCGCATTTCGAAAGTGCCTTACGGTCTGGCTGGAAAAGCCGTTCCGATGAAACTGCGCCAGAACTTCTTCAATTTCCTCCGGCGTGACATCGGCCAGCCTCCGCTGCCCAATCACCGGCTCCAGCTTCCTCCACACATAGGAATAGTGCTTTTGCCCAGCCGGTTTTAGCTTCCAAATGTGGTAGGCCGCGAATTTCGTCCGCCAGAAATCCGCGAGCGTCATGAGGGTCTCCGGGCGAATCGCCCTCTGGTCGATCTCCCGAAGCATCGGGTCCACGATCTCCCGGCGGACCTGACGTTCGGACGTGATGGCGCCCGGACCGATGTACCGCGCAATCGCCGCGGACCGCCTCACCGCAACCGTGTTCCCATTTTCGTCCCGGCGGTACTCTCTCCACTCCAGAATCCAGCTACCGCCCTTTTTTCTGAGGTGTCCCAACCTCTGCAATCGTTTCCTCGCCATGCTCTCCTCCTCGTATGGGAGCATAGCAAACCGAACCGCAGATGACACAGAAAATTCTCCTCGTTGCGTGGTAATGGAACCTCGGTCCCACTCCGCTCAGCACCAAAACGGTACCGGTACTAGATAGTACCACTGAACCCAAAAATTTGCAAGGGTTTTTTCGCAACGAGAGTTAAGTCCCGTACATCCAAAGACTTGCGGTTGACTTGGCTAAAGCGGCGGCTAGGACTTGGACCTGGAGCGCTTGCGCTCTGCCGAGATTTTGACCCCGGCGCGAACCTTCTTCATGTGCTCAGAACGCTCCTCTGGGCTCATCTTCGCCCATCGAGCCTTGGACGCACGCCTGGCGTGCTCCCTTTTCTGCTCAGGGGTGAGCTTTGCCTGCCACGCCCTGAATCCGCCCCTTTGGGCGCCAATTTTCCCGATCTCACTCAAAAACGCACGAACTCGTGGGTCGATCTTCATGCCCACATTATACCATGACAGCTATTCCCTGTCACTGGTTTTTTCGCCCACTTCTCGCCCCCTCAGCACCGCAACCGCATCGAGCACCTGGTGCGGCAGCCAAAGGCCGCTCTTTCCCGCGTTTTCAATGATGCTGATGAACTCGTGCGCACAGAAGGCGCCCGCCGAAACCGACAACAGCTTCACTGGCATTGCGTTCATCATGTCCAGAACGGCCACCGCAGATAGAATACAGAGCGTCACCATTTTCCGAACCACGCCCACCCAATAGCTCGAGCTGCGCACGTTTTTGCTCACTGTCGCGGCCAGTACGCCCGTGAGGATGTCAATCCCCATCAAAACCAGCAGAGCTACGATTACGTCCGGCACCTTTCCAAGCACCGCACCCATCAAGCCGAGCAGTCCGCCGGCAAGGTATAGACAGACCCGTTCCATTGTCACCTCCAAGTAGAGAAATCCTCTGGGATCTAGAACCCAGATGCCTTGCTGAAGTCCGGCACGCGGCCAGACCGAAGGCCCCAAAACCGTTGCTGTTGCCTCCTCAGCGTCTCCGCCCGAACCTCCCACTTTGAGGCTTCACCAACCAAACCGGGCGCCGTTAGGTCTAGGATCATCCGCAAGTATGCGTTGCCCCGGTTCTCACGATCCGCCCCCACGAGCCCGGTCGCCTCAGCCAGGGACTGATAGAACGGGTTTACCTCGGACGTTCCGGCCAGCAGCATCCGCCCAAACGTTTGGCGTCCAGGCTTCGTGTCACGCGGGATCACCCTGTAAAATTGAGGCGAGATGCTGCCGGTGATGTCCCGGTAGCCAGTGAGATACGGACGGGTCCCCGAAAGAGCCGTCCACGTGGCCCTCGGGATCGGCCCTAAGGCCGGATGAGCAAAGGTGTTGATCGCACCTCGGACCGCGGCCTCCAGCGCCTGGTCCAAATTTCCGCCCAGCGCTTGAGTGTTGAATGCCTCCTGGAGCCCAAGCGCCCTGGCGCCGCGCGTGACGATGGGATTGAAGAACCCGAAGTTCAGGTATCCGACATCGTTTCCCGCTCCCCACATCAGGCGGCCCAAGGTCGAGTGCCGGTATTTGTCAATCGGACCACTGCCTCCGCCAACCGGAATCTGAAGCAAGCGCGCCCGGCGGTCCTCCCACGGCCATTTCCCCGTGAGCGCGTTGTAAACCAGCACCCACAGGGCAATCGTCCCAATCGCACCGGAGACAAGAAGCTGGTAGAGACGAAGCGCCGGTCCCTTCTTTGGAATCGGACCGGTGCCAAGCCACGCGTTAAGCCCGTTGCGAATCATGGAGCTTCCGGCGGTGAAGAACGGAGCGATGAAGGTGGATTTCAGCGCCCTTTCGATCACCCCCTGGAGGGAGAAAACATAGTTTCCAAGTTGATTGACGAACTCCCGGATCTCCCGCTTTCCGGCATCCGGATTGATCTCTTTGGCCAACCGGTACATCAATAGCCTGGCGCGGATGTCCAATCCCCTCGGTCCGTACAGGATGGGACCGAGGGTGAACTTTTGCTTCGCACCCAGCTCTTCAGCCAACCGCTTGCTGAAGGTTACGGACGCATATCGGTCTGGGACGAGTCCCATTTTTGCCATTTCAATGATGTCCCGTGCAGCCTCTTCTGTCGTCGGGTCCGTCGAGACGGCTTTCACGATGGCATAGAAGCGCTTCAATACCGGAAGCGACAGAACCCCTCCCCGGATGGATTTTTCCAGAAACGGGGTATTGGCGACCAGGGTGCCCATCAGGTTGGCCGTGTGGAACACGAAGTCGAACGGTCCAACCAGGGACAACTCATTGACTGCTTTCAAAATCCGCGCTATGACATCAGCCTTAGACCAGTTGTCGGACTCCAAAATCGGCTTTAGTTCTCTATAGAGCTGGGCGGGCATGATGCCCATTCTCGGAGGAATGTTTACCACCTCTCCGGTCTCCCGAATGATGGTCCTTGCGGGCTGGATCTCCACGCGAACCCCAAGGTATTCCTGACCGTTCTCGCCGACCCACGTCCTCTGACCGGGGACAGCCGGAGTCACGAGCCCTTCCTGTTCAAGGACTCCCAATAGGTGCGCCCGATCATTGGCCAAAATGTTGGCCGTCAGCCGGTCCCGCAGCGCTTCCATCCCGACATCATAAGCCTCAGACAATCCTGTGGCGAAGTAGTTCGCCAGGTTCTTCGGCTTGTGATAAGGAACCCGGCGCAGCGGCGCCGATGGCTTTTCTTTCCCGATTGGAACCAACGGGTAATACGTTTGAAGCGGCCCGAGCGCATCAGAGAAGATGCCCTCGTTAAGGGCATGGCTTTCCGCCATTGCCGCCTCCACCGTGCTCTTGTAGATTTGCAGCGCGCGCTGCACCTTCGGGTCCTGCCTGACCTCATCGAACCAGTCCTCTTCCATGACTGTGGCGACCCGGCTGGCCGCGTCTCGGAACAGATCGGCCAGGAACAACCTCAGCCCCTCCCACTCTTGAGCCTCAGCTAGAGCCGCGGCGGTCTGAATGGCTTCCTTCGGCAACCCCGCCCGGCCGCTGATCTCCGACACCAGGCTGGCCAATGCATCATCGAAGGCTTGCTTGGTCTGTTCGTCGGTCATCGCCTCAGCTTGGTCCGCAAGATTCAGCCACCTCTGCCGGATGCCGCGCAGACGAGATTCAATCAGGGCCAGCCGCAACTCTTCCCATGTGTGACCAGAGCCCTTCAGGGCATCCAGTATGGGCGGGATGGCGGCGCGCAAGGTCGCAGCGGCCTGACCTTTTGCGCTGGCGGCCCGGACCGCCGCCTCGTGCGCCTTGGGGCTTACCTTTTCAAGCACGGATAGATTGCGCACAAGCCAGTTTTTGGCCACTGCCTTGCCGTAAGAAAAGGCGCCCAGTCCGGTATAGTTCGCCTTCGGAGCGTCCGACCCAAACCGGTTCGCCAGCCATTGAGCCAGGTCCACAAGCATCGGCGCAGAGCCAGCCTCCGGTCCGAGACGATTCTCTTGCGGCGGTGCATTGAGTCCCCTCTGCTCGCGCCACTTGGCCCGGAGATCTTCAAGGGTGCTTTGGAAGATGGACATTGGGTCCAGGTGCGTGGGCTTGTATTCCCTAAGCTCCCTGTAGATTTTCTCTTCAGCCTCATCGCTTAACTCTGGCCGTGAGAGCTCACTGGGAATCTTCTCTTCGAGCGTCTTCACGAACAAGGAAGCATCGGCGGGGTCTTCAAACGACGCTATTTCTTTTCCGCTCCCGGCGTGAACAACCTTCCACCTATTTCTGCGCGTGCTTCTTTCGCTTAGATAGGCCGCCAGCCACCTGCCAACCATGTAAACCTGCTTTGACTCCTTGTGGTCAAAGGCGGTTTCCACCATCATCATCCTGGACCGGCACCACTCGGGAAGCACAGGCACGCCAGGCGTTTTCTGCATGACGCGAATCGCGTCGGATTCGTCCGGCTCGCGGTCGCCCGCTGCGTCCACTTCTTCCGAGGCCTCGTCCTCGGAGGCTTGCTCCACAGCAGCCGCAGCCTGCGCGTCCGTTCGATTCATCCCCAACAGATCCTCTAGTTCCTGCTTCCGCTGGAGCTTCCTTTGCAGCTCTTCCGCCCGATCAAAGGGCTTGTTCCTCATGCTCTCCAGCTTCACAATGTCTTTTTCGGTGTTGGCGGCTTCTTGCTCAAGTTCCTTGACGCGTGAGGCGACCCTCTCCAATGACGCATCAATAGATTTGTAGGTCCGGCCTGGATTATTGTAGTCAATATCCACAGACTCGCTAATGGTTCCGCGTTTCAATTCAATCTTCGGGTAATCCAGAGGCCAATGCTCCTCCAGGGTCATTCCCCCGCCGCTTTTCATGAGCTTATCTTTCGCTTCAGTGTCTTCGACTTGCTCGTAAATTATGTCATTGACTGTTGTGAATTTCCCGTCTGGCCGCCTAGATTTTACCTTGTATACTTTTCCGCTTGACTTGTCGTGATGATATACTCCAGCCTTGAGTCCATTGCTGTCACTATGCAGCCTAATCGTGAAGAATACCCTGCTGTTTGGCTCCGCAGACAGGTCAAATCCGCGATATCTCCCCCGGAGCGTCATTCCCCTTTCGATTGGGCCAAGGCTCTTTAGGTACCCAATCATGGCCGGGATTCCCTTGCCCCGGATGTCTTCTCCGCTGTAAACGTGGTCGCCCCATTCAAAGGTCTGGTTGTTTTTGATCTCCTCGCTCGCCTCTCGGTACAGCGGGATTTGCTCTCGCACCCGTTTTAAGTGCGCGGTCCTTTGGGCAAGCTGGTCTTCGGCCATGCGTATTTCTTCCATCCATTGGGCATGGAGAAGTTGCAGTTTGCGGATCTCCTGGCCCAAGATGATGTTTTCCCGGATCAACGGGCTTCCGCTCGCCAGCGCCTTTGCCTGCTCGTAACTGAGAACCACCTCCGAAACGTCCTCAATCCGGCGAACGGATGTATCTCCTTTCAAGAACATTTCAATGGGCTTGGCCTTGCTGGTGACCGCCTCCCACATGAAGGCATCAAAGGTTCCCTCGGTAACGTAGCGGTAGATCCGAACCGGAATCTTGTGCTCATCCCACAGCTTGTTCCCCGGGCGCTCAATGCGACCGTCGGCTTGCTCAAGATCTCGCGGACGCCACGGAACATCCAGATGGTGGACTGCAATCAGCCGCTCTTGGACGTTCATGCCCGGCCCCATCTTAGACCGGCTTCCAATCAAAACCCGGATCTCCCCGGAGTTCATTTTTTTGTAAAGGTCATTCAGAGCCTCTTTGGTTTTGAAGTCGTGGATGAAGACAACCTCGCTTGGCTTCATCCCGCCCTTAATCAGTCCGTTTCGGATGTCGTGATAGACGCTGTTGAACCGCTCGGCTTCCGGTCCTGCTTCAACCTCGGCGCCCGCGCCGGTCTCGTCGCCCCCGTCCGCCCTTGGGATCGACAGATCCAAGAACACAAGCTGCGTTGCCCTGTACTGTTCGAACTCCTTGGCAATCTGCAAGATGTTCTCTATGGCCCGCTGCACCTTGCCGTTTGGGTTCCTTGGAAGTTTGGGATCAATCAGCCGCATGTCCAGGGCGGCCTTGCGTCCGTCGCTGGAGAGCTTGAGCATGTTGTCTTCTTCGGGCTCAACCAATCCAGATCGAATCTGGTCGGCTCGATCTCCAAGGCTTCGGATGTACTCCTTCTGTTCCTCGGTCGCTGGAACGGAGATCGTGATCGGCCCCCCCTGATAGATCGGCGGGGACGGCAGTCCAAGCTGCTCCTTGGTCCGCACGTCGGCAATCAGCCGGAACATCTGCATGAGCTCTGGAGCATTGTTGAAGCTGCGGAACCTCAAGCGCGACATCAGCCGGTTTGACTCCGGCGCAATCTCAAACTGCGCGGTGAACTGGGCAAACGTGCCCGCCCATGCGTCGAACTGATCGAACCCAACCTGATGCAGGTAGTCCGGCATCAGATACCGCATCATGGTCCACACTTCGGCCAGCGTATTGGAAATGGGCGTCCCGGTTGCGAATACCAGTCCCCTGCGTCCGCCATGCAAGCTCATGACATACCTGGCCTTCATGAGCAAATCGTTGGACCGGTTCGCGTCCGCGTTCGGCAGGCCGGCTACGTTTCGTATCGAGCTGATGTAGCCGAGGTTCTTGTACATGTCGGCCTCGTCCACAAACAGCCAGTCCACGCCCAGTTCTTCAAACGTCACCCCGTCATCCTTTTCCCATTGCTTTAGGCGCTTTTCCAGTCTCGCTCTAATCTGCTCCCGGCGCTTCTCCAGCCGCCTGACAGTAGGATTGCCGTGTTTGCGCCTTTTGCTGCTTGAACTCGCGCTGGCGCCCAGCTCGGCATCATCCCGAGACCCCCGGGAGAGCTCCTCAATCGCAGCATCAATTTCCGCAAGCTGCTCCCGCATGAACCGCTCGTAGGTTTCACGCTTCACCGGCAGCTTTTCAAAACTCGACATCGGAACAATGATCGCGTCAAAGTTCCCCACCGCAATGCGGGCCATGAGCTTCTTCCGGTTCTTGGGGGAATAGTCTTCCTTGTCTGGAACCAGAAGTTGAGCGGACGGATAAGCCCGAAGGAATTCCCTCGCCCAGTGAGCAACCAAATGGTTGGGGACAATGATCATGGCCTTCCTCGCCATTCCCAGACGGCGCAGCTCCATGACTGCCATGATGATGGTCAGGGTCTTGCCGCTTCCAACCGAGTGGGCCAAAAGGGTGTTGCCAACCTGAATGATCCTCCAAACCCCGTCCACTTGGTGCTTGTCCGGCTTTCCGTTCCTAAGCCAGTCCCGATTCAACCCAGGAAACGTAAGGTGGCTTCCGTCAAACTCCGGGAACCGCAAGTTGTTGCGCAGTTCATTGTATAGCTCGGACATCACCTTGGCCCGCTCCGGGTCTTCCCAGAACCACCGCTCGAAGCGCTCAATGAGCTTCATTTGCTTTTCCACCGCGGCGATGGTGGCGTCGTTGTTTCGCACCCTTATGTCCCGGTAGCCGCCTGAACCCGTTGGGACTCGGATGTAGTCGTAGGCCACGGGAACCCTCTTGTACAAGGCTAGGGTGAAAAGATCGATTCCAGTGAAATAGGGCGTGCCATACTCAAGCTCGTTGGCGGCTTTGCTCCAAACAACTATGTCCTTCGCCACAACGAAAGTGCCCAAAATTGGCACCTGCTGTACAAGTTTTTCGCTTTCCCTCGTGCTGGCCCCAAACGTATCTTGCAGGAATCTGCTGTAGATATCCTCCGGAATCCACGTTGCGCCAACGACGGCATCAATTTCAGACGGCTTGAGTTCTTTGGGCTGAACCTTTCTGAGCGCATCCACGTTGACTTGGTAGTATGGGTCCTTCTGAGCCGCAAACTCGGCATCCCGGAGTTTTTGCCTGACGTTTCCACTGAGGTAAAGGTCCGCCGTGACCCAGTTGTTCGTTAATGGGTCCTTGAATACCAGCCCTGTAAGTTCTGCTTGCAGCTCTGATTCGGACTTTCCGGTAAGCTGCTTCATCCTCTCCCAGTTCACCGAAGCGGTTTCCGCCAGACTCACCGCCAGCGCCTCCCGCGCGGTGTCAACCTTTTCAACGGGCTTCGGCTTGTGGATGGTCCTGCGAGAGAAAAGGTCGCTCTTTGTGGCGGTCTTATTCACCGGGTCCCAGTTTTCGAGAGCAGACAGAAAGGGCCAGTCCGGGTCTTCGGACATGGCTTTGGCGTTCCTGGGGGCATTGATGTAGCCGTGCTGCTTAACGAATCGGTCGTAGACCTCATTCAGTTCCTTCTGCGCCCTTGCAAGCTCGGCGTCGTCGTCGCTGTAAAGCTGGGTTCGGATCACTTCTCGGGCGGCTCCGCGGATTTCAATCATGCCCTTGATCCTCTCCAGCTTTTGCTTGCTCTCGACCACCGGCCTCAAATGCAGTCCGTCTTTCTGGACCACCTGTCCATTGACGATGGCAAACTGACCCTCCTTGATGAACTTGGCGTCCGGGTAAGCCTGTTCGGAAATCGCCTCGGCATGGCTGGTCTCACTCCAGCTTGGAATCACGTTTTCTGGTAACTTCTCAAACAGATCCGTCAGGTGTTTAATGCTGAATACTCCGAACAATTCGGGGTATCCCCTGCGGTACTGCTGTCCCGGCCTCATCACCCCCATCATCATTTCCGGGTGGCGGTAGAAGTACTCGTTGATGCTGAAGGTTTCCTGGCCGTCCTCAGTAGTGATCTCCGGCGCCTCGATCCATGTTTCACTGGAGATCGGGGCTTCTCCCGGAACCCTCTTGCGAAGGACCAAAATGTCGGTCGTAACCGATGTCCCGGCATTGCGCTGGAAGGTTTCACGCGGCAGACGAATTGCGCCCAACAGCTCTGCCCTTTCCGACATCCAGGTCCGGAACCACTTGCCCGTCTTGGCGTCCATCGTGTGCCGCGATGTAATGGCAATCAACACTCCGCCCGGACGCAGCTTAAGCAGAGACTTGGCCAGGAAGTAGTTGTGGATGTTTCTGGTGATGAACGGTTCGCGCCTGAACGCCGGATCAACAATCTCGATTTTCCCAAACGGAACGTTTCCGATTACCAGGTCGAAGTAGTTGTCCGGCAGGGAGGTCTTCTGGAAGGGCTCGATGAGGATGGTCGAGTTCGGGAATAGAGCCTTGGCAATCGCGCCCGTTAGCTCGTCCATCTCCACGCCGACCCTGCGCGTTCCCGGCATTAAGTCCTTCGGCATCACCATGAAGAAGTTGCCGACGCCCATGCCCGGCTCCAGCACAGTCCCTCCGGCCCGGAAGCCAAGCCTCTTGGCAAGCCGCCACATTTCGAAGGCCAAGTCCCGCCTGGTGTAATGCGCGTTAAGGGTTGATAGCCGCGCCGCCTCATATTCCTCCCGGGTCAACAGGCTGTACATTTGCCCGCGCAGCTCGTCCCAACTCCTATCCCGGGCGGTGAACATGCCGGTCACCAGTTCGGCGTCGCCCCAGCCGACAAACCTGGCCAGCTTTTCCTGTTCTTCTGGGGTTGCCGGACGCTTCTCTTGGATCAGTTGCTTGGCGATACGAATCGCTTCGAGGTTGTTGCGAGCCTTGGTTTTGGCCCCGCCGGTTTCGATCCGGACGGCTTCCTCAACGCTCAGATGGAAGTCGCCCTCAATGTTTCCGGTTGGGGTGGCGTCTACGGAAACAGCTCTTTGTCCGTGAGAAGCCAGTACTCCCGGTCGGCTATCTCCCGCGCCCGAACCGCGTCCAGTCCGTCCTTCCACAGACTGCACGCCAGCTCTATCGTCATGATCGCCCGCTCCAGCACCGTGCTGTAAAGGCACCCCGCCCTCTTGAGACTCCGATAGGTTTTCGGACAGAACTCCCGCCAATGCTTTAGAATCGTCAGGCTCAGCGGGACGTGTTTGAGGTTGGCCTTGGCTTCCTCGTCGGACATTTTGCGGACGACTTCCAGAGTCAGATCCGGGTCGTCGTCCTGGTTGATCTGTTTCGGTTTGGGTTTCGCCATGAGACTGGTCCCCCTTAGTGATTGTACTTCCAGCAGATTCCGCAAGAGCGCGGGCCGCCGACTCCACGGCCTGCTCGAACGTCATCGGTTCCGCTTTCAGCATCTGCCGGTTTCCGCCGACGGTCAGCTCGACCGCCCAGTGTGCTTCCCCGGCTTCCGGCGCGCCTACGACGGACGGATGCACCACGATCTTCACCGAAACATCGCCCCGCTGCGCCGTTCCTTTGCGCTTCAGTTCGGCGACGATCTCTTGGTCAATTGGCGCACCCTGGTTGAGCTCAATGATCCGGTAGTCCTCCGACTCCCGCAGCCGCGACAGTTTAGACATGGCGGCCATTTCAGCGTCTTCCTTGGACTCAAAGACCGCACCAGACGGCTGCCAAGAGCCGTTCACCAGGATTTCGTATGTGAACCCTCCGCTTGGGCTTGGAAGTTCGCTTTCCGTGGTCTCTGACCCGCTGGAAATCATCAATCGTCCAGCGTCGGTCAGGACGTATGTTTCGTCCTCAACTTCCTTAACGAGCCCCTGGCCCTCCAGCCGATAGAGGTGGTCGAGTGCGCGGATCTGCTCCATGCCAGACATTTCAGGCAGACCCAACAGCTCCGACACCTCAATCGGTCCCCGCCTACCAATCGCAACAAGGATCGTCAGCCTTTGGTTTTCCTCGTCTTCGGCCTCTAGCGCGCTGCGTTTCCTCTGGGATGCCAGCTCCATCAAAGTCTTCGTAAGGGCCGGCATGTCATACCCTTGCGCCCTGGCCTCATCCATGACCTCGGCCGGGAACATGCCGTGGCGGATGCCAGTCCACTGAGAATCCGTCAACTTTGAGAGGATCTCTTTGGCCTTCGCCAGCACCTGCTCGGGCCGATGGTTTGGATTCTCCGCCTCTTCCTTCGGCGCCTGCGGCGGGAGCGGTTCCGGCGCTGCTGCGGTTGCCTCTGCCGGGGCCTGTTCCTTGCCCCAGTACGGCTTGATCTCAATCTTGCGGGACAGCCTTTGTGCCTTGGATAAATTTTCGGCTGGGATCACCCAGACTTTTTCCTCTGGAATCCACCTGCCCCCCAGCTTCTTGATCTGTTGCCGGTGCCGGTATGTGTCGCCGCTCAAGGCATAGCGCGACGGACTCTCACTCTTGGCCGGCGTTGGCTGCGGCGGCTGGGTCGGGATCGAGTCCGCCTCGGAAACATCCGATCCAGGATACAGGTAGGACTTCAGATCGGAACTTGAGAAGAACTTTGCGCCATCCTCGCCCGGCACGTGGGCCGCAATCTTCGTCACTCTCCTGGAGGGCAACCCGAACGAACCGACGCCGGGGACAACCGCCTGAAGCGACAACGATTCCACGTTGGTGACCCGGATAACCCCATTCGGGACGGCAATCCTGTCATTCACCCGAAGCCCGTTCCAGAAGTCATCAAATGCTTCTGGATCTCCAGGAGGCATCAGCGGACTCTTTCTCATAACCTGGTCATGAAGCAACTCGCGCGCCTCACGGCCAAGGTTCTTCTCCGCCTCAGCCAACAGGCTGACGTATTGCTGCTTGGCGGCATCTATGCGCCTCTGATTCTCTTGGCGCAGCTTATCGGCGCCGGGTGTCCAGTGGGCTTCTGCCTCATGCTGCGGGAACGCCTCAATGAAAGCCAAGAGTCCCCTGGCTTGATACAGGAGTCTCTCAAAGTAGCGCCACGCGCTTCCGTCAAAGTTCTTCTTGAGTTCTTCCGGGACCGTTTCCGTCCACTGCGGAGACCATCCGGCCTGGACCGTCTTCGTCCCCATTGCTCTGTCCAGGGCGAGCTTTGGGTTGACCCTTGGCGCATCCTGAACAGCCGACGCTACGGCAACCGGCTTGCCCGAGCGGAAGAAGGACACGCGGGGGGTGCTGATCCACTCGAACAACCTGATCTCGTCGGCCCCCATCACGTTTTCGGCTAGCGTGGCGATTCGTGCGGGTATGGCGTAAGCAACACTCCCCCCTGGTTCTGCGTAATAAGCAAGCGCCCCATCCACAATTCCCAGTGAAGCCAACGGGGTCTTGGGTTCGGATAAGGCCCTCTCGAACAAAACCTCAATCTCGTTTTGGTCGATCTGCGGGGTCCCTCCCGCCGGCGCCTTCGAAAGTTCGGCCATGATTTCCTCTGGCAACGCCGTCGAGTCAATACTGCGGTCCCTGTCTCCAATGAAACGTCCAGGCTTAACAAGGTTTCCAGGCCACCCTGACACGTAGGACTCGTGAGCCGGAACCGGCCTGAGCCTCAGGGTGTATGCATCCCGCTGATTGTCAAGCGTCTTGATGGTGTCGTCTAAGTAACTGCGAGCCTTTTCCAGGGCCTTGATCGGATCAATGGTCAGTATGCGGAGCTGCTCCGCAAGGTCTTTTAGTTCTTGGCTGTCAAATCCATAGTCCCTGCGGAGGCGCTCTAGCATCCCCATGATTTCCAGAGTCGCCTTCCGTAGCAGCTTATCTCTATTGCTTAGGGCAAACCACCTGTTGGCCCTTGCGACCGGATTTGTAGCTATATCGGGAGACGCTTTCATGATCTCGGAAGCAAGCTCCCGCGCCGCATTCTCCCTGCTCCGCTCCAATTCCTCCGGCGTCAGGTGTGGCGCATACTGATCGTCCGTTGCAGCGCGAATCAGACGGAACGCCTGGCGCTCTACCCATTCCCTGAGCTCGCTTGCGTCGTCAGGCAACATCAGTTCTCCGAGCAGCCACAGGTGGCTTCCGACCTTTATGAGTGGATTCTCGTCTTGCAGAGCCCAGTCTTCCAGCTCGGCTTTGCGTAAGAGATCCTGAAGCTCCCTCAGTTTTCGGAAGGATTCGTCCTGCTTCTCTTCGGCCCTTTTAAGCCTGCCAAGCGCAAGCTCATACCGTTTGCTGCCTTTGGGGTATTTACCCAGATCGCGCTTGGCAAGGGCCACCGCATCCACCAGTCCAGCATAGGTGTCATCAGCCTTCTGATATTGGCTCTGGAGCCGCTCCCTTTGCGGGGTTCCCGGCGCAGGGGTTGTCCTGACGACCGGATACTTCAAGAGTATGGACCGGATCTCGTTTGGAATGGCGATGGGTTGGCCTTGAGCCTCGGTTTCGGCGCCGGACGGCGGGGAACTCGGTTTTGGTTCTGGTTCCGGTTCCGGTTCCGGTTCTGGCTGCCTTGTCTCTGCGGGTTGCTGGAACAGCGAGGTCCCCGGAGCCTCATACAGTTCTGCTATCTTCTGGGAGGCCCTTTGCTTGATCTTCTCGAATTCTTCCAGCGGGTTTACGTCGGGGTTGAGTTGGAACTCTTCGATTTCCGAAAGAACAATGCCATGCTCTTCCCATAGGGATTCCTTGATTTGCTGAACCTGCTCTTTGACCCACCGTTCAATGTAAGAGCGCTGGTTCCGATCAAGCAGCCCTTTCAGCGCGGACCGCGGGTCGGCTGCGGCCTCATGATCATGCCCGACGGTGCGAACAAGCGTGCGCGCCGCTTCTTGCCTTGATTGCTTTCGCTGTTCGTCTGTCAGGTGCGGGTCAAAGGCGGTGGCGATAGACCAGAGGTATTGTAGGGCCTCTTTCTCCAGCTCGGAGCTAATGGCCTTCCATTGATGCTCTTTCGATTCGATGAGTTCGCCGAACAGGTTCAGGAAGGCGCTAAGCCTTGCGAGTCGATCTTGATGTTGTTCCGCCGCGTCTTCTATGGCCGCAACCAAAGACTCGACATTCAGTTGGTTAAAATTGATTTTGGTTTCAGTGACATCATTTTCAGCCTTTTCGAGACGCCCCTCGATGAGCTTTCTTTTCTCTATCGACCCTTCTTTCCTTAGTTCCTGGGTGAGAGCCTGCTCCACCCTGAGCGCCTCTTCGTACTTCTGGCGGGCCTCCTTGAGTTTCTGCTCGAGCTGTTCGCGCCTTTCGGCGCCCGCGCTAGGGGTCGAGCGCACCACGCTGTACTGGGACAGAATCTCATCAACCGCATGGGCGTCACTGGCCTGTTGGGGAGCAACCGGAATGCCGAGGCGTTCCATCGCCAGCTTGGGGTCGAAATAGATGTCGGTTCGCGCCGTCAAGCACAGGGCAAGCGGAACGTCTCCTTTGTAGAAAACTATGGCATCTGCGGTCCGACTCTTACCCGGATATCTATGAAGAGCGGAACGAGCAGACGTGGCGCCGATCTTGTCAAAAGCAAGTTTGACAAGCCTGAGCGGGACAGGATATAGCTTGGCTCCATCAGGGGTTGCAAAGAACGCAAAGTCGGAATACGAGCGTTCCGGGTCCGCGATGGCCCCGAGCGGAACCAGTTCTTGCCCGGAAGATTCAACGACTTGAGTCCAGAGTTTTCGCGCATCCTCCTGTGATACCTCGCGCTTGCCCTCTTGTCGCTTGAGAACAGAGTCCGGGATCTTTGTCTTTACTGCCTCTCGATCAAAGATAAAAACTCCATCTGTAATCAAACGCCCGGGAGCAGAGGCCGTTCCGCCCCAATCCTTCCACGTCCCTTTTGGAACTTCGGACAGGGGCTTCAGAGACTCGATCAGGGACTTCTGTTGCTCCGCCTTTTCCCGTTCCCGTTGCTCGTGTTTCTCCCTCAATTCCTTGGCTCTAGTCCGAGCATTTTCTAGGCTGCCACGATGATCTTCTCCCGGTAGAACAAAGTCAACGAGCTTACTGATCTCGTCCGCGCCGTCAATGCCCGCCTCACGAAGCTCCCGGGCGATTTCACGGATCTGGTCCTTGACTTTTTCGGCAAAGATCTCGCCCTGTTGCCGGTCAATTTCAGTTGCTAAGTCCTCTGGAGTCAACGGTTTGGCCGCAACCGCTGGATTCTCATGGGCGCGGGCGACGACATTGTGCGCGGCAGCGCGGATGGACCGCTCTCGCTGTTCCGTAGTAAGTTCGGCATCGTACCTTAAGCCCCCAGTGTTGACCTGCGCCATGAGCCTGCGGACTTCCTCTTCCGCTGCCCGAAGGAGAACATTCCTTTGGTCTTGAGTTAGATCGGCCCCGAATCGGTGCAGGTGTCCGAGGATTTTGTGAAATGGACTGCCGCTGGCTTCAGCCGCATCTTCGAGCAAGGCGAGGCTGACAGACCTTTCCTTGGCCTCCAGTTCTTCTTTGGCGGCATCAACGACCCTCGCCTGCTTGGAGATCTTGTCCTCAATCCCCAAGTAGAGCGGGCTCCTGGGACTTGTTTTGTTCAGATCCCGATAGAGCTCATTGAGCGCCCCGACTTTCTGCTCGTAGTCTTTCCTGGCATTCTCCAACCCCTCGACCATCGCCTGCCTCTCTGGAGTTCCCCCTGGCGGGGTGGTTCTGGAGAACGGCCTTTGCGCCATGACGGACTCGGCGGCGCCGGCAAAGGGGCGCAGGCGGACCTCTGTGGGCGGCGCCTGCGGCGTCACGGGAGGCTGTTGCGGGACAATTGTGGTCTGAGCGGCGGCTGGCGTCATCTGTGCCAGCGGAGATGGCTGCTCCGCTGTCGCGGCGGGAGACTTGGATTCCGGCTCAGAAGGCTGAACAGGAGCCGCCCCCGCCTGCTGCTCTGTAGTCTCGGCGGCTTGGGGTTCAGGCTCCTGTAGACCGGCCCCCTCCGGCTGGGCCGGGAGCTGTTCAGCGGGGGTTGGCTGTGGCTTGGATGCCGCCTCTTCGGGGAACAATTCGGGAGGAAGTTCTGAAATGTCCCCCTCTCGATATAGGTCTTGCAAGAAATTCCGGGCGTCTTCCAGGAACCAGTTGTCGAACCGGCGGGCGGCGGCCTTGCGCCACTTCTCCGGGTACTCAGCAAACTCCCTCTGCACAACCTCAGTCCCGGAAGGGATCTTTGGCGGAGAGCCGCTCTTGCCACCCTTAAGCCATTTTTCGTATTCGTAGCCATAGGATTCTGAGGCCGCATATGCCAAGTCTGGGACCTCAGCCATCATGCTGTCGTAGAAGCTGTCCTTCCCCCGTGGAAGTTCTGGCAGTCCAAGGTATGGGTGCGCACCCTCTTGTTCCACCAGAAGCGGATTGAACCTGGACGCCTCTTGACGAAGCGCGTCTAGCTTTGTGGAGATCTCGTACATGTCGCGGAGCGCTTCTTCCCTGGCTACCGTGTATTCGTCGGCCTGCTCATACCTGGCAGAGGCATCCTTCAGGTCGCTTTCCAGCTCGACGATCTGGCGTTCTAGCTCTGACAGTGGTGATTCAGCCCGTGTCGGTTCCTGTGGAGCGGCGCCTTCTGACTGGAGACGCTCCAGTTCTTTCCTGGCCTCCGAAATGCTCTGGTTGTTCTCGACAATGGCGGGGTGATCCTTGTCTGCGAAGGCCGTGAGAAGTCTCACGTTGGCGCCCTCCAGTATGTTGATCTTGGCCTTGAGGTCTTCAATCCTTCGATTCGTGGATGCGCCCCGCGCAGGTGACGGAGACTCCGCTCCCGATGCTATCCGCTGGTCCGGGACAAACGTTGCTGGGGTCGAGATCCTCTCGGTCTGAACCGGAGTCTCGGTAGTCTTAGATTCAGGCTGAGACGGCGGCGCGGAGGGTTGAACCAGCGTGGTCCCGGCCTGCTGCTCCGTGGTCTCGGCGGCCTGTGTTTCGGCTGCCTGCTGTGGTTCGTCAGGGATGAAGGACGCAGGGGTTTTGGTGGTCTCGGTGGGCTGGCCAGTTTGAGCCGGCTCAGTTGTCGCCGTTGGCTGAACGGGTGGAACTGGCGTCACTGGAGCCGTGGGCGCCGCAGAAGACGACGCCTGTGGCCCGGAGGGGGCTGGCAAGATCGGACCACGGAAGGTTTTGAGGAACGCCTCCAGTCCTCTGGTCCAGCGGTTCCCGCTGCCCCTGGCGTCTTCATAGACAACCCGGCCATCACGAACCTCAACGATCTTCACTGACCCGGAATCGTCCTCGTAGACCTGACCGGGCTGCGGTTCCGGTAGAGCGCTTTGAACAGTGGGGGACTCCGCTTGTGACGGCGCACCTGTCTGTTCGGTGGTCTGGGACTGGACGGCGGTGGCTGGTTCAGTGGATTGGGCAGCCGGACCTTCCTGAGGAGCGGGCTGGGTCTGCGTGGCCCCCACTGGAGTCTGAGCGGTCGGCCTCAGGAATTGGCCGGAGATATCAGCAGGAATCAACAGCTTGCCGGGCTCTGAGTCCTTGGCCAACGCCTTAATCGCGTCTCGAACCCGTCTGCCGTATGCCCGAACCTCGTCTTCGCTCATCCCCGTCGCTTCGGATACGAAGCGCACGTAGTCTGCGTCGCGCTTGGACGGCTTGGATTGAGCGGCGATGTAGGCGGCTCGGTCCAAATCAGACTCAAACTGGAGTTCAAATGACTTCGAACCGTAGTTGTAGCGAGGAATGGCTCCGGCCAGATCACGAGGCAAACGCGCCTTGATTTCCCCTTCAGGGGACTGGGCGGCGCCAGCAGTTGTGGCTTGCGTGGACTGGAACAGAACGGGTCTGATTCTCTTGTAGTTAGCAAATGTAGAGCGGTCTAATGAAAGGCCCCTGTTGACCTTGTTGTTCTTGTCTTGCGGGTAGAAGTCATAGTAGACTCGTTCCGAATCAACGCTCGTGATATGGAACCTTCCGGTTCCCGGAATCTCAAACACGTCGCCCGGTTGAGGATTTTTGTGATCGGCAATTCTTCCCTCTGGGGTGGTTGGCGGTTCTGTAGACTCGGGTTCGGATGGGGTTGTGGATGATTGCTCCTGCGGCGTCTCACTGGTCGGAGTTCCGGTCTCTGGCTGTTGCTGCTGAGTCTGCGTCGTACTGGCTGGCGTCTGACCAGTTTCAGGTGGCCTCATGAAACTACGCTGGAAGGAATCCAGCGGCATGGTGCCGATGACGGTGGTTTTGCCAATCGTGCGCTCAAAGCGCACGTGGCCATCCTTGACCTCAACGACCTTAACCTCTCCAGCCCTTCCCTGATAAACCTTTCCCGGCTCTGGCATCGGCTCTGTGCCAGGTGCTTTCGCCGGTTCTGTGCCGGAGGCCTGGGGAGGGGTTCCACCTCCTTGTGTGGCGTCCGGCTTTGATCGTAACCTGTTGATTTCACTTTCGAGTTCCTTGACGTACTGCTCCCCCACCGTGTCTGGCGGAACGTCTTTCCCGGCAAGGCGACGGGAAATCAGCTCAAGATCTTGCTGAGCAGAAAAGACTGTAGCCTCATCTTTCAGGGATTGGCCCGAAGACTTGACTTCCCTGACCCTTGCAAGGAAGCGCTCCAGCAGATCCTTTTCTTTCAGAAGCTCTTGCTCTGAGGCCGTCCTGATCCAATTTCGACTTTCAACCGCAGCTCGGGCTTCCGCAAGTTCATCCTCAAGTTCTGCGATTTTGCTTGCAATGTCTTCCTCTTTGGGCGCAGCGCTCCGTTTGGCCCCCCTCTGTTCAAGGTACTGCGCGATGCTTGACGGTTCGCCCCTGGTCAATATGGCTCCGGTTGACTCGTCCACAACCTGGAATATGGGCCTACCACGCATACGAGAGGCCGTCGGCTGAGTGGCGCCGGAAAACTCTACCCGGACTGCCTTTTGACCAAGCTGTAGTCGAACCGGCTCGGAAAACACCTTGGCCCAATCTTCTTCTGCAATCCGCCTTGCCTGTTCGAGCCAAGCCTTCGCAGCCATTGTTCGGCCAGACTGCATAAGGGCCGAACCCTCTTGAACTCCGGTCTCCAGCCTTCTGGTTCTGGCGGCGCCGGACTCCGGGATCGGCCCAACCGGGTATGCCTCAGTTGTTCTGAGGTATGCCTTCGCTGTTCCAGCGGCGCCCAGCGCGGCCAAGATCGCATTGGCGATGGTCTCTACCGTGTACTGGGTTGCAGCAGGGGTCTCGCCTTTCTCGAAGGCCGATTTTGTGGCAAGGGCTCCTTCTACTGCGCCTTTTCCGGCCAGAGCAGTAAAGGCCGCTGGGACCGCAGTCTCAGCGGCAACCTCTGTGGCCTTCATGATCCCAGTAAAATTGGGAAGCTGGCTCAAGGCATTGGCTACTTTCGGAGAATTCACGGCTGCACGAAGGGCGCCCGTGAGCCCCCCGGCGGCCAACATCGTTGCCAATGCCTGAGGACTGACAAGGCCAAGGCCGACCTTAACAACGCCCTTTGCGATGGACTCGGCGGTGGTGTCGGTTGGTTTGGGGGCGAGGGCTTCATCAACAATTTTGCCCGTGAAAACCCCGGTCATGTAGTCCCGAAACTCGCCCTTTGGGACATCTTCCGGCGGAACGTAGCCATATTCGGCGCCGCCCCTGCCGATCTTCACCTGGGCTGGAACGGCTCTGGACGGTTCACGAACCTGCATCGGGACGCCGGGGAGTCCGGTTTTCTCCGCGCCCGGCGGGACGCTTAGGTTCTCATACCGCTTGAGGTTTTCCTCGAAGGCTGAAACCCCGGCGTTGTAATCCTTCACCTGTTCCTCAAGGGACTTCAAGCCATGCTCCAGTTGCATTCGGTCCGCATCGTGAAGCATGACTCGGCGCTGGAAGTCCTGTAGCTGCTCAGGCGTGGCCCCCACGGAGTTGAGGCGCTCCGCTTCTTTTGCGAGTTCCTGTTGTCGCTTCCGAAGTTCCTCCGCTTGGCTTTGCAGAACCGTCTTCAGCGTACTGATGCGTATGGATGCAGACTCTATCTCATCCGCGCTCGGAATTCGGCCGGCGAATGGTTCTGGGGGCTTGGACTCGGACTCGACGCCTTCCGAGAGTCCAGCCGCCGCTGGCATCTGCGAGGTCTCGTCCAGAGAGAAACTCTTGGGCGCCCGATATCCGGGCGCCGGGGCCTGGGTCATGGCCGGTTCGCTTCCTTCATCTGGAATAAAGGTGGCCGGGGTTCCGGTAATTGCCTTTACATACTTGCGCGTTTCCTCGAACGGTGGAACCCCGCCGTATTGGTCCACGTTCTTCATGCCGGAGTTGTAGGCCGCAAGCGCCTTTTGAAGATCCCCTTGATAGCGGTTCAGCATTTGCCTGAGATACCGAACGCCGCCGTCAATGTTTTGCCGCCAGTCCGCGGGATCAACCCCAAGGTCTCTGGCTGTGCTGGGCAAAAGTTGCATAATGCCCAGAGCGTTTTTGGGACTGGCAAGGTCCGCCCGGAAGCCGCTCTCTTGACGGGCAATCCTCATCACGAGGCTCGGGTCAACCCCATAGCGCTGAGCGGCCCGTTGCAGTTCGGCTTTAACCTCGTCTGGAGTTGGATCTGGGATAAAGGAAGCAGGAACGTTCGACATCTAACCTCCTAGCGAACCTGGGTCCAGGGGAGTCTCGTCATTGTGTTCGGATCGAATTCACTGGCCTCGATGGTTCCGGTCCGCCCGTCTGCCAGCCGAACCCGTATCCGCTGTCTGCCTTCGGGGGTCCCGCGCGCTGGAATCTTCGTGTCTTGAGTAACGCTTGGTCCGGGACTCTGGGCGTTTGACTGCTGTTCAGAATCCACAACCTTGGCAGGAGAGGCCATCCACCGAAACTTATTGGGAAGCTCCGGGCCAGAATTGTCCGCCAGGTCCGATGGCTGGGCTCCGAACTGCGGTGATCTTCCGAACTCGCCCCAGCCAAATTGAGCCCGGATGTCTCGCTGGCGGCGTTGCAGAACGTCAATGAGCCTGGTCGCGCCCTCCAGCTCCGCCCCCAATGCGTTCGCCTGCTCTTCGGTGGCTGGGTATTCCTTCCCGTCCGGGGCGACATAGCGGTCTTTCCCCTCGGACTGAGCCTTTCTGAGAGCGGTTATGGCCTGGCCGATCTTGATGCGCTTGGAATGAAGCTCTTGCTCCTTCATTTGGAGCTCGTCGTGTTCCTTCTTGGCGTCATCGGCCCTCCGAATGGCCTGTCCGATGGTCATCCCCTCGGGCGTTCTCGGAACAGATCCGGGCTTCACAATAGGCTCACCGGCAGGGGTTTTGACCTCCTTGGCTTCTCCGGTGGTCGGGTCCACGAGATAGGTTCCAGTTGCCCCCTCCTGAAGGAACGGACGGGATGCCTTGAGCGCTTCGGCTTGGTCCTTGGGCGCCATGCCCATGAGCCGAACCCGATTGGGGGTCTCTTTGTTCCATTGGTCTGGCCTCGGAAACCTCAATGCAACCCCAGCCGGGAGCTGCTCCCAGATCGCCTGATACTCTTGCGCGTTGGTCGCCGAGGCAAGTTGGGACGCGGCGTTCTCCAGTTGCTTGCGCTCAACGTCTGCCTGAATCCCGGTCAGTTCGGCTGATTGCCGCTGGGCGGCCCTTTGCTGCTCCCAATACTTGATCGAATTTTCAAGTTGCTGTTGGGCGCTGAGAGAGGACTGCCGAAACTGCTCCACCAGAGACTTGGTCTCGTCGTTCCAGGGCAGGCCAATGAGACGTTCAGCCTGATCTTTGTCCAGCAGTCCCATCTGATATGCCCGCTGGACTCCAGCCTTGTAGGTATTCTCGTCCTGAATGCTTCCGGCGATGGAGCCGAGCGCCTGCATCTTCTTCAGGTCAAGGTCGAGCTGTTCTTTACTAGAGTCCAGGACGCGCTTGCGGTGAGCCTCGATGTCAGCGAGCAACTTCGAGTAGCTTTGCGGAGAAACCTTGCCCGCAACCGCATCTGGGAGTTTGGTCCAGTCTCCATTCACATCCGCAAGGGCCTGCCGGATAGTATCCTCGTCCTTTTTCTGTTGCTGAATCTCATCGTCTTTACTTTGAAGTTCGCGGAGCTGGATGTCCGCGATTTTATCTTTTGTGATGGCAGACTTTAATCCCAGGTAGCGCCCGTAGACATCGAGCGGAGAAGGAATGTTCGCGGTTTGAACCCGCAGCGGGATGGATACATCGACAGGCATGATTTCTCCTTTCTTTTCTCTGAACTTAGGTTTAATCCAAGAGCTTTGCAAGAATGAGCGCGTCCGCGATTGAGTTTGCAGCCCCGCCAATGCCAGCCGCCCAAGCATTGCCAGATCCGACCGTTCCGGCTGCTCTTGCGTTTGCTCCCTCGATGCCGTATTCGGCGCCCCGGAGCCGCATGTTTGCCGCCTCGCTCGTTCCGCCCATAGCGAACTGTCCAGCCTTTACCGCCGTATCCATTTTGGAAGCGGCGGATGTTGATCCGTACCATCGAGCAAGGTCCGCTTCCTCTGACGCTGCCGACCGTCCAAGACCGGTAAGGGTTGACAGCAGGCCATACTGTCGGTTGAATGCGTTCTGGTATTCTTGAGAGGCGAGTCCCTGTGAGTATCGGGCCAGCGCCTTCATCGCTGCGCCGCCAAGCACTCCACCCTTGGCTGCGGCTGAGCGCTGAAGCGCCTTCTCGCCCTCTTGCAACCGGAACTGATAGCCTGGGTCGGCGTACACGTCTTGCGCAGAGAGGCCTTTTTGGGCAAGATTCAGAAGTCCGCCAAGGGACGTTTCCCCGGCCTGAATGTAGGGGGACAGGGCCTTGCGTCCCTCTCCGTAGGCTTCCGAGAGCTTCCCTTGCGCGTCTTTCCCTGCATCTAGGATGTTTTCCTTGATGCTCATGGCGGTGTCGTAGATATAGCCCGCCTGCGTGTTGGCAACCTCTTCGCCGTGCTGCGCAGCTCTGGATTGAGCTTCCGCTGCTTGCTGGGCTGCCCTTGATCCAATGAGAGAGGATAAGAGATTGCCCCCGACTCCAAGCCCTCCGGCCAGCAGTAGGGCGGTGGTTGTTCCAATCATGACGACACCTCCTTTGCGTAGTGGGTTTCTATCGGGCGGTAGCCCAATTTTCGGTATACCCGAGACAGCTTGTCCGACATCACGTCTGACAAGTGAACCATGCGAACCTCAGATGCGCCTTGGCAGGCCGCCCATTGCTCAAACATTCGCAGCAGGGGCAACCCAAAGCCGCGATGTTCTTTCAGGGCGAACCAGAAAAACTCGGTGGCAATCATTTTTTGGCTGTAGGCGTCCGGGTAGATAACCCCGCCAATCGCGGCAATGATCTGCCCATCCCTCTCGGCGACCGCGATAAAACCAACCTGATTGCCCAGAAGAACTTCCCACAATTGCCGGAACCGATCCCAATCAAGGTCCTTGAGGTTGACCGATTCTTCGTAGAATTGTCGAGCCAGCGGTTCAAGGGACGGGATGTCCTCCGGCGTCGCCGGGCGCCAGCTAACGCTTGGGCTTTTTGGCATTGGCTTTCTTCTCCGTTTCCAATTCAGCGGGCCAGAACAGCCTGGTCGTGCGACGTACTCCAGAGGCGCTCGGCAAGAGCACGATTCTGGTTCGCAGCAACCCAGACGCAACTAGCCCCTCCAGTTGACGCCTGGCTGTTTCTCTCGGAATCCCGTAGCGTTTGGCGTAGTCGTTGACCGAAAAGGCGCCCTCTGGGGCCACCGTCTGCGATTGCTGGTACTGATCAAGTTCAGCCCAGAACTTATCCCAAGAAAAACCATGTGAGCTCATAGTTTTACAGTCCCAATGGGCGGCAAGGGCCACAGCATCTTCTCAATGAACACTCCGTCTCCGCCGTTCCGTTTGGAGGCTCCGTCAACCCACAGGATCAAGGCGCCTATGTCCGGCAACATTCGGTAGACGGAGTGCCTGCGCATGTAGCGCGTCTGCAATTGCCAGCACGGAGTGATGGCAATGTGCTTGCTTTGGTGTTCAACGTGGACGAAATGGTGCGCATGACTGCGGATAACCGCATCCGCGCGAGGCAGCTTGCCCTCTTTGCCGGCCAGGGCTGACCATACTCCCTCGCGGTCTGGCGCCGTAGCCCGGTAAAGTCCGCCGGCGACGGAGATCCCGTGCGCAAAATTGATCACCACCCCGTCAACCTCCAAGTCCAAAACCTCGCGGCAGTAGCGCCCAGTTCCAGCGCCAGAATAGGGGATGGCGCCCATTGCCCGAGCCACAACCTCGACTTCTCGGCCTGCCCGCTGGTCGTGAAATTCCGTTCCCTGAGTGAAGTACAGCTTCGGCTTCTTCGGCAGTCCAGAAATTAGGTTCAACAGAACAATCTCGGCTGCCGCGGATTGATCTTCCACCAGCGGCAGGGCCAGCTCCGTGCCGCGCTGCGCCTGCTGGCGTCCGTCCACGATGTCACCGTTGATCACTACGGCTGCAATGGGCAGCTTGGCCACTTTTGCGGAAAGTTCCTGCCAGCATTTCCACAAATACTTCTGCCCGCTGTTCTGTCCAAGGATCTTCCCGTCCGAGGTCTTGAACCCGGGCGGCAGCATCCCATAGATGCTTCCGCAGTGGAGATCCGAGACGACCAAAATCGCTTTACTCTGAGTCAAACCGGTCCTCCGAAAATTTGAATTTGACCTGCAATGGTCTTTCTGTCTTGCGATTCAGTGTCATGGCGATGTCCATCTAGGAAATGATTCCTTGCTCTTGCGCCCACATGAGAGCGAAGCACCCCCATGCCGCTGCCGCCAGATGATCGTCGGTGCGGTCTCCAGAGGCCCACCGGAACAGGTGTTCGACCAGATGATTGAAGGCATCGGCAAAAAATTCAGCGTTGCCCTGCTGCCAGTTCTGCACAGCCGGAATCTTCATCGACCCGTCGGGTCCGTCATACCTAGACCCTTCGGTGTAGCGCTCCGCCAGTCGCCTCAAGGCACAAGCGGGTATCTTGTGGTACATCGGTTTTCGTTCGCTGCGTTCGGCGTTTCCAATTTGCATTACACTTCTCTCCAGTGTTGTGCGAAAAGAAACCTTGGCTCTGCCTACATCACCCGGGCCGTGCGTTCCTCTTCTGGAAAGGCAAGAGGCCAACCCATTAGACAAGCGTGGTCGAAGGCCCAGAAGTTGATGAGGGGAAGGCCGTGTCTAATGCACTCCAGGTACTCTTTACCCCAGAAGCATCCGCCGTTGAACCACGGGATGAGGTAGGCGCAGGAGTCCTTGGGCCACTGTAGCTGCTTGAATGGGAACGAGATAGACTCGGCTGCTCGGCTCCAGTTCCGATAAAAGGAGCCCCAAGACAAAGCCTCCATTTTGATTCTGTCCAGTCCGCTTCCGGTCTTCTGGGTGAGGGCTTGCGGCAGATTCACGCGAGCGTTCATCCTTCCGCCCTGAGGGTAGGGAAGGGCATTGGTGTAGTAGCAGGACGGATGGTTAACGTCGTAAGGGAACAGCCACTCAAACTTCGCGTTTGGGTACGACGCCAACACGTGTTGCCGGATCGCGTCCATGTGGGACTTCAGCCGCTGGGCCAAAAAGTTGGCATCCTGTCCGCCATTTACTTCTGGATCATCATCCTGGCAGGTGAATCGGGCAAGCGGTCGCCCAAGCTGGGACATGGCTGCGGCTTGCGTGTCGGCATCATAATAGGCCATTGAGCCGCCGCGAACCTGCCCCGTGCCGGTCCAGGGTCCGGGATTCACCTCCCCGCCGACGGTGAACTTTTTCGGGTCCGTTGCATGGGGGGTGACCGTCCTGGTCCCATCCAACACGCTAGTGCCAGCAATCACTACCCGGTCGCCAGAGGAGAATCCGTGATCAGCGTTCACGGTGATTTCGTTGCCGTTAACGTCAGTAACCACAAGCGCCTTAGACGAGAAAAACCACCAGAGGAACTCGCCGAACTGGAGCCAAGGCGTAAGGCCAGCATCGGACATGAGCTTGGCCATTTCCTTGTAGGCGGCCTTCTGGTATTCGAGCATGGTTGCGGAGAACGCGCAGTGTGTGCTCCTGAGATTGGCAAAGCCTACGTCTGTCTCGACCGGGTTCCCCTCGTAGAACCGCGCTGCGTACACTTTGCCGCTGGCCGGGTCATCGGGCGGGTTGACCAGCTCCATAGAAAACGCGGCAACCGCACCCCAGCCCTTTGCTGCCACCTGCGCAAAGAGGTCAGAGTGCCACTTCCTCGCCGGCCAGTTGATTGGGTTCGAGGCTTCGTCATCGACGACCCATGTCCCCTCGATTCCAGCCGACAGGTCGCCGCTCTCGGTAATCGTTCCGTTTGCCGAGGACTTGCTCGCGCTCTTAGTGTCTGACCAGATCGGTGTGCGCACGTGGATCTTCAGTTCCCCTGGCGTCTCTGTGGTCTCTGCCCACACGCTCACCAGCGAGTGGTTTATGAAATACTTGAAATGCGCCGCGATGGTGGAAATCGTATCCTGCGGGAAGACGCTCTTGCCCATCGTGAACGAGCCTATGGAGAGAAACACTTCATCTCCGCCCTGCCATGTTCCTCCGAACCTCACCGTCCAGGTCTTCCATGAGCCGCCGACACGCTTCCTCTGATTCCACCAGAAGACGCCGACGTACTCGTTGACGGCGCCGCGCATTCCGAGACGGTCAAGGTTCCAAACGAGACGCGCGGGTGGGATCTTGTAGGTGTGGTCCGTGTCGTAGTCTATTGCCAGCGAGACATTTTGGTAGACCCGTTGCGGATCGGGAACGTCTGATGGAACGACGGCCTCCAAATAATCAAACAGGAAATTAGTTCCGGTCGAGTTTTGGTTTTTCGTTGTTGACAAATATATGGTAACGGAGTGCGTTCCAGGCGAGAGGTCCGACCAAATTCTCCTTCTAGTCAAAATCGGTTCATTGGAATCAAGGTAGCAATCCAGTTGCCTTGGAGCTCCCCCGTCCACGCTAACATAAACGATTCCACAGTCTCGATAAAGCCGCGTCCCCAACCAGAGGTCGTGGAAAGCGTTGCAGGTGTATTGGATGGTTAACTCGCTCAATGGCTCACTGGTCTGCATGGCTGTTCCACCATACAGGTTGTTTGACCACTGACGCTCCCAACTTAAGCCTCTGTATCTTACACGTGGATCGCGGCTTCCGATGCGGACGCTTCCCGGTCCGGCAACCTTCAATGGGCGAGAGTTGGTCGAATCACTGACGGTCCAGTTCGTAAAAGTTGCGGTCCACTCAGTGTCTTGATAGGCGGCGCCGTCTGCCAGCTTCGGGGCGAGCGTGAGCCACATCTGTCGTACCTGGTCGATGCCCAGGGCCGAGAAGTCCAGGGAAACGCGCCACGTCACATCTGAAGACCCTCCAGACAACTTCAGGACCGACTTGTCGAATTTCAGATAGTTGTTCTTCCACGTGGCATAGAGCGTGATCATGTTCCCGTCATCTCCGCCGCGCTCGGCCAAATAGCGAACCCCTGACTGCGTGCCCGCCGAGGTTGTCAGCGTCAGAGATGTTGCGCTGGATACGGAGTCCACCGTGTACTGATTGCCGTTTATGAATATGGGCGAGCCGGGTGCTATGGCCGTGAACTTGTCGCCGCTGACCCAAGAGACGGAAGTCCCGTCCGTATTGACCGTTCCGTAACGCGCCGCCTTGATGGTGAGCGTTGCGCCTGAGGTGCTGGCCATCACCGCAATCGTCGGTCCGAACGCCGGCCAGTTTGCCTGATTGATCTGGTCTCTAAGGATTCCGGCTATTGATTCTGGACTTGGGCGGTAGATGGAAGAGGGGGCGGAGCCGTCGGAACTCGTGACGTTCACCGGACCGTACTGGCCGGGGCGCAAACTGATGGTGATCTCGTTTCCATAGGTTCCACCGGTGCTCGCGGCGCAGTAGGGGTCGTTGGCGTTGATCTGCGCCGCTATGTTCTGGGCAATCTGGGCGCTGCTGTAGCCATCCTCGATGCATGAATAGGTTGTGTCGCCGATCTTCACCCAGTGGACGTAATTTGGATTTCCCTGCCACCAAACGGCGTGCAGGCAGCTATCAGGAAACCAAGGAACAATGTGGTCGAAGGCCACGTTGTTGAGCCACAGCGTAATGCGGTCATATGGCCCCACGTAGTTCGCCTGAACTGTAATCTCCCCCGAGGCAACCGAGAACGTTCCGCTTTGAAGCGTCGCATGGTCCCAGAGCCGCACCTGCATCGTCTCGCCGGTTGTCTTAAGCACGTCCAGCGTGGCCCAGTCAATCCAGTTGTACTTCGGACTGTCAATCGGTTGAAGTCCCTGGTAGTGAAGGTCAAAGGTGAGGACCAGTCCTATGAAGTTGAAATCCGGCAAGTACTTCATCGAGTAGTGCTCGAAGAAGTTGTCCGCATCCCACAGGACCACCACCGCGAAATCGGCCATGTCCCGAAAGACTCCGTAGACCTTAAAGGACGTATCGGTGGCCTCGCAGAGCGCGGCGCAAGCCCCCCTGCGGTCGAACCCGCGCAAGTACATGGTCCGATTGGGCTGGAGCTTAAATATCGTTTCCGCTGCCATTGACGATGCCGATTCGCTTGCTGAGACGCATCACGTGTACAGGAGCACGACAAGATCTGCTCCCGGAAATGTGGTTCCGACCTGAACGACATCTAAGCGGATGTTGTTTCCAGCAGGAATGGGTTGAGCGTCGTCGATTTGTTGCGGGGTTGCCGAAACCGAGGTCTGCCCATCCGGAATGGAAAGCTGCATCCACGGTGTCTCATTAGATAAGATTTTCAAGACGAGGGAGTCCCCAACCGGGGCCTGCTTGACCTCGGCTAGAACTCCGGTCGGCTTGATGTCCAATGGAAAGCGAAGCCGATTGGTCAGATCAGAGCCAATCCCGAGCGTTCCGTTGACGGACAGAACAATCACGGGGCGATATCTGGTTTCATCGGCTGAAGTCGCTTTCGACGCAAGTGCTGTAAAGAACTGAATCCAGTTTCGGTTTAAGGGCGCAAATCTTTCCCTCGATCCCTCGCTTGCGCCTTCAACTTCGTCGAAGAGAGGGCTGCGAACCGGAACCTGAATCTGTTGCGAGCGCCTGATGTTGAATGGCATCAGCTATTCCCAGGCAGTACGTCCACGTATGCGTCAATCCAAACATGCGGAATGGACGCTTCCGAGGAGATCCTGAAAACCCGGTCCCTGCTCTTTCCAAGCCGGCGCCAGATTACGCGCTTGGCGTACTCATTAATGTCGCCGCCGGTGGCCGTGATTGGAGGCCTAAAGGTATAGCCGCCATCATCGGACCACGATAGATTGAACTCCGGGGAGCTGACCTGAACCCCGGTCTCGACATCGAGTTGCAGGCGGCTGTAGAAATGATTCTTCATTTCGTCCAGCATATGGGGCGCCTGGCGCATTCTGAGAATGGGGGTACCATTGTCTGTATAGGCAGACCCGGTCATCTGATAGATGTTTCCGTTGTACCAATCGCCAACAAAGATTTTTCCCCACACCGAAGCGCAACACCTGGCGCGGTGTCTTTTCTGGGTGTTGTCCTCGGCCCTGGAAGAACGCTCGTGCCATAATTTAGTGTTTGCATCGAAAACCCAAGTCTTCTCGTCGTAGGGAAATGTGATTTGCCAAAACTCATGTCCCTCGTATCGGTAGACAAAGGCTTCGGCGCTTTCTGGTTGCTGATATGAGGCCCATTGTTCCTCTATGGCATGAGTGGAGATTCTGACCGGCTGGTATCCTCGCGCGAGCCACGCGCTCAACCTGCCGCGAGTATCGCCGCCCAACCATGCCACTCCATCGGCGAAACGGACCGCGCTGAATGGCGCGACAACGCCTTGTTGGATGAAGCCCGGAAGAAACCTCTCGAACGGAAAGTCTGGGTTCCCGGTATTCCTCCACACTTCAATGGTTTCCTTTCCCATCAACCAGAGATCCCCGTGATCGACCAGAACGCACGCGATGTTGTCGGGCCAGCCCTCCTTCACCGCAAAATCCAACGGGTCCCAGGTCAGTCCGTTGTATAAGTCACTGATGTAAAAATACTTGTGGTTCTCCGGGGCCGCCACAAAGTATCCGTCTATGAAGGCGCCCGTCTTTGCGTTGACGGGAAGGTCGGCCGTATACGGAGCGTCAGCTAGAGTTCCAAGATCGGTTTCTTGCACAACAAGATACTCACGGTTGTCGCTAACCCACAGCACATGCTTTGTCGCCCCGTTGATGTTGATTGTGCCGCCCACCATTGTCGGATCAAACAGGTCGCCGCCGGTCCATTGAACCGTCGTGCCGGATGGTACGCCTTGGATGGGGCGATAAACGTCGTCTCTTTGGCGGCGGGTGATCGAGGAATACGTTCCGGCTTTAACTGTTCCGCTTAGCTGCGCAAGGACGCATTGTATTAGATTTAGGCCCGTGTGGATATAGCAGTTGCCCGCCGAAACGATAAAAAGCTGAGTCCCGTTGGCGTACATTTGCACCGGAGAATTCGAGGCGTCGTTCCCGATGTTTCCAAGGTTAACATGGCTTCCATTGGCAAATACCTCATACAGACACGGCCCGGAAGCGGCAAACAGGCGGTACTCGTTCGCCCAAAAACCACGAACCGGACCATAGGGAAGTTGATGGAACAACGACAGACCCGGGGTCCCACGCAGGCGCATTTTGGATCTGGTGACGCCGCTCTCGCCCACCTCTGGGAACAGATTCAGCGTTCGGTCCGCCGACCATCTTGGACTCGACGAAAGGTAGCTTCCGCCCTGGAACAGGGGAACCTGCATTTAATCCACTCCAAGCACGAACCGGGAACACTCCCTAGACTGCCCATCCGTAAGCCAGATCACCGCAGTGAGCTTGTGCAACGAGCCCTTTGAGGCCCCCGAAATTCTGGCGAAAGCCTTGGTGCTGGTGTTCGAGAGAGGCTGAATGACAAGACTTTGTGTGCCGGGCGGGGACTGTGGGAACATTACGAGACTGAACCAGGTTACAGACTGAATGGTCCCGTCCGAGATTTCCCAGTACACGTCTTTGGCGTCGTATTGTCGGAGTTCTATGGGGCGTTGGTTCATTTGCATGTCCTTCACAAAACGGCTGATTGGGATGAAGCCGCATCGCATGGGCCGCGCGGAAACAACCCCGAATCGCACGGGCAGCACAGAAACAACCCCGAGCAGCGAGGCGGCCTGAGACGCCCTAGGCTCAGGAATTGGTTCTCCGAAAAGATGTTGTCCAAACAGCGCTTCGTTGAATTGAGGCATGGCAAGGGCGCTACGATGCAGGTCACCTCTGAATCAGAACGTCAAAGCGGTCTGCAATCAATTTGTGATAGCCGGTGGCGCAACTAACGGATTGAATATATGGCGCCAAGTTGGCTGTTGGAATATTGGTTGTGATAACCGTTTCGCTGCCCAGCGTACATGTTGGTCCGCCGGAACACATGGAAAAACCCACGCCGCTGCCGGATTTGCGGATGCGGATGCGGTATACCGTATTTGTTGATAGGCTCATGCCGGACGCCTGGGTGGTGCTGGCGCCGCTGGAACGAGTTTCGTACACCCAGCCGGAGTCTGATCCGGTTACGGTACATCCGGTGTTATTGATGTACCTCACCCAGATTCCGTTTGACGGCTGCTGACTTATGCTGTCAGCAAGCCCGACGATGTATGACAATTGCGTGTTTTCATATCTATCGGCTCTGACTACAAATTGGTACTCCCACGAGTTGATGGCATTAGAAAACCAAAGTTGGCCCATGCCATATGCGCCCAAGTGCAGCGTAACGCGGGCGTTGGCTCCTCCGGGCTCCAGTGACGCGGTGCCAATTAAGTTGTCATCGGAATAATTTCCGTAGTACGCCACAGCCACGCCGCTGCCGCTGTCCGTAGACACCGTCCAACCCAGCCGTCCTACGGGCTGGACTGAGTTATTTCCGTTTGAAAGCCATTCATCAAAATCTTGAATAATCGCCGTATTGATAGAAGGCGTGCTGCTGCCGCCGCCTCCGCCGCCCAACAGGGTCCACGTGTTTGTGGCTGTACAGCCATACATGTTCTGGCCTGCGGTGGCGTCTGTCTTGAAGAACAAGTCGCCAATAGCACAGGTTGCCGGCAAAGACGTTCCAGCTTTCACCGGGGCGGTTGCTGTTTTGCCTGTGATGCGGAATGTGTCGGCGATGCTCAAAATGGGAGTCGCCCCGCCGCTCGACGTGATCTCATTGCTTGTGCCAGAAACAGACGTGACGCCCTGCTCATCTGTGCCGCAGGCCCACGCGCCGCTGGACAGCTTGATCACCTGCCCGTTAGAACAGCTCAATCCAGCAATCGCAGTTAAGTCGCTGTCTTTGGGCTGGTACGTCCCGCTCAGGTCCGGCAAGTCGGATGCCTGGATCGAACTTTCCACAAACTCACTGCCGTTGCTGCGCAGGTATGTTCCTGCCGCCGGCGACGCGCTGATGCGGAAACCGTTTCTCGCGCGGACGATGCCGTTAGCGTCCAGAGAGGTTGATGGAGCGCTTGTTCCGATCCCGAGGCGCTTGTTGGTGTTGTCCCAGAACAGGTTGGCGTTGTCCTGCTCAAAGACATTCGAGGAGTTGATGAACGTCACAGAGCCTGGCTGCCAGGTCACCCCTCGTCCGGTGCCGCCGTAGGCTGTCGAAAGCTGTCCGCTGGTGATCTTGGCGGCCGGAAGGCCTGGGATTTGAGAAACAGCCAGCAAGCCGGAGGCGTCCAGCCCGGCGTAGCCGTTGGCCTGGTTCTTTTGGCTGAGCGCCTGGTAGGTGCTGTCGTGATTGTGGGTGGCGTTGGCCTTGCCGTCCAAGGCCGCCTGCAAGTCCGTCTGATTGCTCAATGTGCCAGAGATGGAACCCCACGTTGGGTTCCCACCAGTAGCGTCATTCGAACATTCCCAAAGTCCGCTGGCGTTGCGCTTGATGATTTGCCCAGGACTGCACGACAGCCCGGCGATGGTCGTCAGGTCGCTGTCGAGAGGCTGATAAACGCTGCTCAAATCTGGAACCTGAGAAGCAGACAGCTTCCCAGAACCGTCCAGTCCGGCGTAGCCGTTGGGCTGATTCTTTTGATTGAGGGCCTGATAGGTGCTGTCGTGATTGTGGGTGGCGTTGGCCTTGCCGTCCAAGGCCGCCCGCAAGTCCGTCTGATTCGACAGCGTTCCGGTGATGCTGCCCCATTCGATGGAACTGGACCCAAGCAACGTCCACGTGTTCGCAGCCGTGCATCCGAACCAATTTTTCCCTGGGGTTGCGTCGGAGTCAAACCACAGGTCGCCGACGGAGCAGCTCGAGGGTGGGTTGGCCTGCACCCTGACGTAGCCTGTGGAGAGGGCCTGTCGAGCTCCCTCCGGGGTGGAGGCGCCGGTACCGCCGCGGCTGATCGGAAGCGTCCCAGAGGAAATCTGCTGCGCGTCGTGATTGTGATAGGCCGGTGCCACCAAAGAGAGATTTACGCCAAGTGCTTGCTGGATTGCCTTAATTTCAGCCGCCAATTGGTTATGGTGCCAAGCGTATATCAGCCCATTGACCTCCGCTCCCGCTCCGTGTATTGCTGGGGTTGATCCGCCAAATCCCCTTCCACTGGTGCAGACATTGAGGATGTTTCCGTTTACCGAGCAGATCTGAATGCTCTCGTTGTCGATTCTCACCACCTGATAGGCCCGGAACTTTGTCCCGTCCGCAACCGGAATCGAAAGAGTTGTTTGGTCGATGTTTGCAGTGAGCACCGACATGGACGAATCCACGGCGACGAGCAGGTGCTTGTCTCCCGCAATGCTGTTCGGAAACACCGGCATATTCGGATTCTGCGCAAGCAGGCCAGCAGTTAGAGTGGCAACAGAGAGAATCAACAATGCGCTTTTTCTCATCTTCCAGTTCTCCAATCGAAGCCGCCGCGCCGCGCAACCAGCGCTTCGTCACACCGAAGCGGAAGCGGGACGACGTTCATTGACTTGATTTGCGCTTTTGATTTCACCGCCGTGTCGAGCACGAGCGGACTCAGAACCGAATTTTCATACCTTGGGGCAAGCTCGACGGCCAGGCTGTACTGCAACGCCTTGAGATATCCCTGAGGCAGTACAAACTGGTCCGAAAGTGACTCAAACTGCTTGAGCTGATCCCAAAGATGAAGCATGATGTCGTTGGCCTCAGTCGGGACTGGATAGACATAAACCGTTCCATTTCCTAGATTTAGGTGCGGATCGTAGTAGAGAGACTGAGGGATTGACGATTGAATGGCCTTAACCGGAATGGCCTGCCACTCATCCAAAATGAGGATCTTCAGCGGAATCTCTATGGGTGATCCACCGCTCTGGTTGCGGATCAGACTCGCGGCCTCAATGCGCTGCGGTCTCTCTTCCAGAAGCCACTGTCCGGTCGGACCAATCGTGTAGGACTGCTGGCCGGAGACGATCTGAAAGGTGCGCCTGAGGACGCACGGGATGGTAAGCCGCTCTGTATTCCATGCATCGAGCAGCGCATTCAGGCAAGCCAGCGCCTCGGTTAGGATTTCGCTTTGGGGTCCGTGGCCCGGGCGGATGACTCGGATCAATCGAAGGGCAGGGTAGATGATGTCTGATCCGACCGTGGAGCCAGGACCTCCAAAGACATCAGCGTTCCAAGAGGCCGTTCCGGGAAAGGCAGGGACAACGGGGGAACTCATTGCGCTTGTGCCTCGACTTTAGCTGGAACCGGCAAGGCTCCGGGAAGGGCTTTATTGCTGGCGATCAACATTGCCTTTGAGTCTTCCACGAGGGCCGCCAGGTCTTGACCTATGACTCGACCGAAAGACGGCGCCAGGTTAGCAGCCAACTGGTAAATCAGCGCACGGTCGTAGCCGGGCGGGAAAGAGACGTTCGAGTCAAGAGTGCTGAATCTCCCAAGTTGTGTCCATACATGCAGTTCCAGCGTGGAAGCCGTTGATGGCGTGGGCCAGACGCGGATTGTGGAAATCGGATAGGCATAGTCGTTGTACAGCGCCAGAATGACGCTGCTGGTCATGTCGTCCACCCGAATCAGACGGTTCCATCTTTCTGAATCCGCGACCGCGACGGGAAATCTCGCCCCGCCCGAGATGCACGCGGCATCTTGGATCTTTACTGGACGCTGGATGTTGATTTGTCCGCCCTGCCCAATGGTGTAGGATCTTTGGCCAATCGTCAGGGTGTACTGGTAAACCTGAATAGAATAGACGTAGAGTCCAGAGGCATCCCATGAGTCCAAGATCCTGTTGAGGGCGGCGAGGGTGTCGTTGTTCGGATCAACAAGCGCCGGAACCCCAATGCATTGGAGCGCTGCGGTAATGATCTCCCTTGCTGTCATTGGTCCTCCTTACCCATTGCCCGCAGGGGCTTGGGGCTGAGATGGAACATTCCCGGCGGACACCATGCTGATATTCAACTGAGCCAGGTTCGATTTGGCGTTTCCGGCAAGCGCCGCCAGTTCCGCGGGAACCGGCCTGCCATATTCCGGCGCCAAGGCTACCGCCAGATTGAATTCGATTGCCTGCTGATAGCCCGGAGGCAGGTCAACAGTATCGTTTAGAGTCAAAGAAGGAAGCGGAGTCCAGACGATAAGCTGTAGACTGCCGAGGGGGGCGGGTCTCGGCCACAAGTAGATGGTTCCAGTAGGATATTTCCTGTCGTAGAAGAGCTTCAGGGCAAAGGTTGCAGTAGCGGACCGATCTGGGATGTCCATCCACCCTTTTTCATCAACGATCTCAATCTGAACCTGTGAACCAGCGGTGCTAGAAATGCTGGCCGCTTCGATGCACGGAGGCCGGATGGGAGTGTTTATGGCCGCTCCCGGTCCAATGGTGTAGCTTTGAGCCCCAGAGAGGGAGACGGTCAAAACCTCTCTCGAATAGACGGCAATGCGCTCAGCCGACCATCCGGCCAACATGAGATTGAGCCGGCTTAGAGCGTCATCGGCTTCGGACTGTGATGGGGTTTCGCCTTGCGCGAGAACCCCGATCAGCCTCATGGACGCCTTGATGATGTCCAGGCCAGTAGGCATTTTCTCCCCCCGCTACGGCTTCACCTTGGCGTAGGCAAGTTCGATGGCCCTGTTCAGCCACCGGGTGGACGCATCCGGGAATGCTTTCTGGAGGACATAACGAACGAGATCCCGGATGATGTCGCCCTGCCTTCGTCCGGCCACAATGATCCCGGCCTCGTCCAGCTCTAGGTTGACTTGCTTGGCGAAGGCGACGATGGCGTCGTCGAGAGTGACGCCCGGCGTAAACACCTTGGCGGCAAGTTCGGAAAGCTCCAGCGCATACGGGAAGTAGGGCTTCGCCGTGATCAAAGCAGTCTCCACGGCGGCCACCAGCGCGTCGGGTGCTCCGGTGAAAATCGAAGCGATTGCCCTTCCGATTCGGGCTACAGCATTCAGGATCTTGTTCATGTATTTCTCCTTTCTTTTCAATTACTTCGCAGCCAAAACCGCAGGAATTGCGACCTGCGATGCGGGGACGGCGACAGCGGCGCCGATCCCCAAATACCGCAGCCACCGTGGACCGGGCTTGGTGATAATGGCAAGGTTCTGAGAGGTCTGCGCCGCAGACATGGCCGCCTGCTGAGAGGCGGTTGCGGAGGCTTGAATCGAAGCAACGATGTCCGGCGTGGCCCGCTGGATCTCACGCATGGTCTGCGCAGCTTGTCCGGCGGTAACCTTAGAGGCGGCCACGAGTCCCAGGGTGTTTGCCGCCAGCTCTGGAGAGATCTTCGCCCAAGCCTGAACCGCTGGACGAGCATCTTCCAGGAGGGACGTAGCGGTGGTCGCGGTTTCTGTAGCCCGGCTCGACGCAGCGGCTACGTCCCTCTGGATCTCTCTGGTGCGCTCATCCAATATGGAAACGATTCGATCCATCTTTTGGTCGGCGCGTCCAATCAGCATAGATCTGGTCGTATCAATCTCTTTGACCGCATCTTTCTGAACTGCGGCAACGGCCTGAAGCGCGGCCTCTCTTGTGGCCTGGCACTCGGAACTGGCTAGTGCGATGATCCGGTCCGGCAGGGTTCTGATTGCTGTGGTTGCTTCATGCAGCAGGAGGGCGACCTGGAGCAAAACGACGGTCATCGCCGCATAGAGCATGGAAAGCAGAACCATTCTGGGACTCTGGATCATGCGTTTGCCTCTTCGCTTTGTCCAACGCCCAACGCCCGGATCAACTGCGCCGTCTGGTTGTTGCGCTTTGGGCTTACTCCTAGGCGCGAGCTTTCTTCGGCGGCCTGCTCCCAATCTCCGCTCATCATGCAGGCGATCATCCTGCGGTACTGGAGAAGGCCCCCGACGCCAAGATTGAAGGCCATTTCCGCCAGAACGTTCTGCGCCTGCTCTGGCAGGGTGGACAGTTCTGGCCTCCGGGCCAACAGCGAAACCCAATGCTTCTCAATGTCGTAGTCCAGGAGCCAGTCAATATGCTCCTTGCTCAAGATCGTCTTTGTAAGGCGAGAGTACTTTTCGGCCATGAGGCCGGGCTGGGCGGCCTTGACCGCCCGCCAATCGGCTCGGATGACGCTCTCATGCGCCGGTTCTCCGGTGTCTTTAAACCTGAACGGAAGCGATGCCGCATCCTCTTCTGTTTCTAGGGCATGGCCGACGCCGACCGTAACGACTCCGGCGGTGTCGAGATACATCCAGGGGACTACGCCCTCATGCTGTTTCAGCCATGCCGAGACGGTGGCTTTGTTCATTGCAGCCGCGCCCTCCGCCTGCGGGACTGTTGCTCGCCCACGGAATCCACCTGGGCGACAACGGGAGTCTGGGCCGTAGGCCCAGCGACGGGTTCGATCTTAGACACAGGTTCAGCCTCACGTTCGGCCTCACGTTCGGCGTCAGCCGGGCTCTCGTACCATCCAGGCCCGAGGGCCGCTTCTTGCTCTGGGTCATTGACGATGACTGGTTCTTTTGTTCGGTGATACTTCCACTTGGGGTATTGCATGTTCGTCTCTCAATTCATTGAGGTAAATACGACCAGGCTGGTGTACCTTACCGGAAACACAGGAACGACCCACACGAATCCGATAATTGGGCGCCTTTTGAATATGTAACCGCCGAGGGTCCAGAGGTGTTCTTTCATGGTGTTGGGTCCGCCGAGCGGGGGTACGCCCCGCCCGGCGGAAAGGTTATGGTTCAAGCGAGGGAGTGGAGCTAGCTTCCGATGCGGCAAGCCAGTTCGGGCCGGAGCGCGGCCCAGCCGTACAGCACGTCCAAGCGGCAGGGGAACTTGTCGGTGCTGATGTCGTAGGCCCGGACCATGCGGATAGACAGGCCCAGTTCCTTGTCGCTCACGCGAGCCGCCATGTCAACGCCTTGCGGCAGGGGCAGGTCAGCGCAGGCCAGAGTGAAGGCGTCCCGATGGAAAGCCAAGCCTTCACGGAAGGTCTTGCCGGCCACATCGCTGAGGTTTGCGCTGGACTTGCCGAAGACTTGGATGGCGGCATTGTCCGCCGGGGACGCCGTGACGGTCTTGAAGGCGCCGCTCGGGGTGATTGCCGGGTAAATGCTGATGGTCATGTTTCCGCTGGCGTCTGCGGTCGCGTCTGCGGTGACCACAAACTGCTGTTGGGAGCCGACATCCTGCCGGTTCTGCGGATTGACCTTATTGACGCCGGTGATCGAAATAATGTCGCCGGCCTTGAGGGTAGAGCCAGCGGTCCATCCATCCGTGACCAGGGTATTCCCGGTTTGGTTGGCGCCGTTGACCAGCGGCGTTCCGGCGACGTTTCCGACGGTGTGGGATGGGCAGTTTTGGTCCATCGCCCACTCGAAGCCCGCAGCGGTTCCCATGCGCCCCTTGAGGTACTGCTTGCGGATTTCCTCGGAGCTCTGGAACAAGCCCTTGAGGGCATCGACGATGGTGGCCTGCATCAAGGGGTTGATGGAGATGTAGCGATTGCCGTCCATCGGAGCAGCGTTGTCGTCCAACTTTACTCCTGCCTGAAGATAGGTCATGAGCGAGTTGGGGACGGTGCCGGGAGTGCCAACGTAGTCGGCCACCTGCTTGTAGAGTTGCAGTCCGTCGGCGTCGATCTTGTTGGCGATAGCGGCCACAGCGGGCTGAATGAAGCGCTCGCTGAAATCGTCGATGCTCAACGCCAGGTCCTTGGAAGTGAAGCTGATGTCCACTCCGACCTGCTGGTTGAGAACGACGGGCACGCTGGTTTCGGTCGCGTCCTCGACGGAGAGGTTGGGACCGGTGCGGCCCAGGTAACGGGGGGGCTTGCGGACATTCAGGGTGTCGCCGATTTTGGCGCCCTCGATTCCGAAGCTGTCGTCATAGTCGCGCCGGACCCGGCGGGCAAAAGACAACTGGTTCCGCAAGACATACAGCGCCTCGCGGGTAATCATCGAGATGGTGAGAAGGGTGTTCGCCATGTGTCAAAACTCCTCCTGCCGCATATAGCGGCGGTTGTGGCCGTCAGCCGCCACGCTGCTGATCTCGCCACCGCATGTATTCGGCTGGAGTCATGGATTCGGGATCGACGACTCCTCCGGCGGTTTTGGTGCTTACGGGGCGGATTGGCGGCGGTGCGGTGCTCAGCCGGGTTGACGGTTTACCGGGGGTTCTCGTCAAGCCAGAGGCGAGAAGGGCTTCGATTCTCCCCACTTCTCTGGCCGCCGCTCTCTGGGCGGCCATGATCTGTTGCGGCGTGGGGTTTTCGGGAACGGCTGTCTGTTCCGCGATTCGAGCCGCTTCGTCTGGGTGCTTGGCCAACCAATAGGCGATCTCGGGTCCGTATTCCGAGTTGTGGATTTCCTGCTGGAACGCGCCGGTGACGGTCACGCCGGACTTGTCTGCGGCTTCAATAGCCTCATCGAAGTCGGGGTACTTGGCCTTGGCTTGCGCGATTCGCTTTTCCCAAGCCTCAATCTCGGCCCGTCGCTGTTCTTCCAGCTCCGCTTGCTGTTGTTTGCTCCGTTCCCGTTCGAGTTCCTTCTGGAGAATCTCGACTTGGGAGCGGAGCGGCGCCGTCTCCTTGCGGACCAGCCATGCCTGATGCTCTTTGACCCATTCCTCATAGGTGTCAAAGTCCTCAAGCTGGGGCTCTTTGTCCTGTTCGGCGACAGGTTGCGCCGCCTTGGTTTCCGGCGGCGGCTGGCTGGGCTGGGTTGCTTCGGCAGGCTTGCCCCCCTGCTTCAGCTCGCGGAGTTCGTTGCGCAGTTCCTCAAGGTACGCCTTCAGTTCGTCTCTTTGGCGCTCTGCTTCGCGCCGCGCCTTGGTTAGCTCGCTGAATCTCTGTTCGATTCCCTTCTTGGGCTTTCTGGGCTTGCGCTGAACGCCCTGGCCGTGGTCTTCCGGCGTGTCCGACTCGCCGGCGGTTGTGCCCGCCTCTGGAGGTTCCGGTTCGGCAGGCGCGGACGGTTCGGCGCCCGGTTGCGGCTCGGGCGTCGCTTTGGTTTGGATGATTTCCACCTCGGAGGTTTTTTCTCCGTAGTGGGCCAGAGCGTCTTGGATCTGCTCTGGACTGTCCGTTGTGCTGCTTACAGTTACCGACATGTATTCTCCCTTGGGGTTTGCGCGGTCTACTCTACTGGCCGGCCGCTAGGCCATACTTTTCGAAAGCGTTGAGCTTCTGGTCGATGGAAGCGACCTGTTGGCGGAGCCGTTCGATAGACTCCGAGCTTTGCGCCTTAAGCTCGGCGATCATGAGCTTGGTTTGCTCTTGCAGCGCCGCGATCCGCTCCCGGCTTTCGATCTCCATGCGGCGGTTGCTGATGATTTCCTTGGCCGCATTGAGCTGTTCGGTGAGAGCCTGGTGTTGCTGCATGAGCTGAGCGAACTTTTCCTTCCACTCGGGCGGCAACTCTGCGCCGCCGGAACCATCCTCATCCGGATTTTGGCTTCTCAGGTTGGGAGGCAGCAACTTTTCGAGTTGGTCTGCGATCTGTTCTGCGCCGGGCCAATCCATGTTGCGAACGACCAAGTGGAGGATGTACTGGGCGACCTGCGGAGCGGTTTGAATCAACTGCATCACGCTCTCGACGAACTCCTGCCGTCTGGTCTCGTAGCCGGGGCCGACGCTGATTGTCACGTCGTAGGTGCCGGAAGACAGGTCATAAAACTTGATGACGCCTTCGCGCTCTTGGACCTGCTGCTTAAGCGGTATGACCACGCTGGTTGAATCCGGCCTTATGATGCGGATGAGACGGCCTGGGCGGTCGTAGATTTTCGGAGCCAGGTCAACGATAATCCTGCCCACGTGCTGGATCGAGCGGGCCAAGTTGTCCATGTAGGCGAAGTTCGCCAGACTTCCTTGGGCTTGACGCAGGCGGATTGCTCTGCCGGACTGTTCGCCGGCGCTGAGGCCGATGAGCGGTTCCCGGATGCGGGTGGTGGCCTTCAAGTCTTGGTCAGACAACTGGATGGCGGAGGCGATTTGCCCAATGGCGGCCTCCCCGAATTGCCGCTGGGGTGGGGGGACCAACTGTCCGCCGGAGGTTACGGCCCGGTATGGAAGGACGGCGACGTTGTTGCGGTTGGCGGCTTTCCAGATTTCCTCAAAGCCTTCGATCTGGCTCCATTCGGCGACGAACGGCGCCTTGGGAGCCAAGGCAATTGCTTCGGCCAAGGCGGAGCGGAAGTAGTTGTACTGCCGCTGGGCGTCCTTGGCGAAGCGGACCATGCCGGACAGGATGCGTTTGCCATCCAGGTAGAGTTCTTCGCCGATGACCGGAACGATTGGAATGTAGCGTCCGGGCCAGAGGTGCCGTTCCAAGACCTCGGCGGCGCTGATGATGTCGCAGTAGACCTGGGGAACCTGAACGGTGCGGCGGATAGGTCCATCGGGTCCGACGGCGATGGATGCATCCGGGGTGATGTCTTCCTCGAAGACGGCGGAACCGTCGGAGAGGGCGACAAGGGTGCGCTCGACGGTCTCGATGTGCCAGTACTCGGCGATGCGGATGGACTCCCGGGTGAACCAGTTTGGTTCTCTGTCTCCCAGGCTGGACATGGAGCGGAGGCCCGCCAATTCGGAGTTCGGGTATCGCCGTTTGAACTCGTCGTGACTGATGTCCTCTACGACGAGGCACCACTTAGCATCGGAGGCGTCCATCTCTTGGGCGCCGGGGTCCATGTAGATTGAGAACGGGTTCAGGACGCGCTTGATGCGGATTTGCTGGTCGAAGGTGTCGGCGTCCACGTATTCGGTGATAATCCTGATGTAGCCGGGGAAGCCTGAGATGACGGCATACTGGAAGGCCCAGTCGTAGGCTCTCTCGGCGTCGGAGCTGACCTCGATGTGGCGGATCAGGCCCTGCATGATCTGGGCCATTTCAAGGGTTGCTCCGCCGCCGCGAGGGTTGATTTGGATCTGGGGTTTGGCCTGCCGCTGCTGGTTGACGATGACGGAAACCAGCTCTGGCAGGCGATTCAATTCCAGGCAAGGGCGCCCGGCGATGGCCCGCTGTTCGCGGATCTCGGCGGGCCACTGGTCTCCGGCAAAGAAGCGCAGATCTTCCATCGCCTTGAGCCGGATCTCCCGTTCCGCCTCATCTGCGAGACGCCAACGGTCCAAGGCGGTGCGGATGAGGCTTTCATCGGAGGCCCGCGAGTCAGGCTCAGAATTCTCTGGCGACGCCTTGACGATGACCAGGTCCTCGGCGCCCTGCTGGAAGACGCTCATGCGCTATTCCTCTTCTTCGGGTTCCTCGGGCTCTTCTTCCTCGGTCTCTTCCTCCTCGGGAGGGGCAGCCTTTGCCTTGCCCTTGCCCTGCTTGGTTCCGTCGAGGATCTCCGACAAGCGGCTGAGCAAGTCCTCTTTGACCTGGAAGACCTCGTTGTTTCCCGGGCCGTAGCCTGCACGATAAACGCGCAAGACGTATCCGTTGGCGGCTACGTCGATGTTGATGGACTCAATCCGGCCACTGTCCAGCGGGGCGGATGCTTTAGCGATCACGATTTGGGGCATAACTTTTTCTCCTTTCGGTCAGTTCATCCAAGAGGCTTCATGGGGATAGGCCATGACCATAACCGGAGTCTTGGCCTGTGGCTTGGCGCTCATGCGGTCCAGCGACATGCACAAATATCTTGTGCAATCCATCAGGTGGTCGTTTTGTTTGACGATGCGCCCCTTGTCGTCCCTGTGATACTGGCGGAGTTCTTCAAGCCACTGATTGAGGTTCTTGAAGACCTTCAGGCGCCCGGAGCACATGCGCATCCAGACCTCGTAGATGCCGGCCTCGACCGCATTCTCGGCGGGTTCGAGCTTCAAGCCAAGTTGCTGGTACATTTCCATGAGGCTGCGACCGTCCACCTGGCTGCGGCCACGGGCGGCGGGGTCGATGACGCCGGGTATCCATTCACCTCTGGCGCGGATTGCGGCGGCATGGACGGATGGTTCGGCGTCGCCGCGCAAGTACTCGCTGTAGATGTACAGGGTGTCGTTGTCGCGGTCCAGAGCGCCCCAGACTGCGGCCGTGCGGTTCCAGCCGACATCCATCGCAAAGCCGCGCGGCCACGTCTCTGGGATATCGAACGGCTCCACGATCAGATTGGACTCTTCGACCGGATAAATGGCGCCCGACCCCAGACTCGGAATGCCTTTGCTTCTGGCGTCCCGCTGGTGCGGCGGGAGCTTGGAGGCCATGTCAGCCTTTTCGCTTTCGGACAGGTGTGGGGCGTCATCCCATCCGGCTTGCACGACAAATCTGTGTCCGGCCTTGCGTTCGGCGTCATCCAGGTAGCGGCGGACGACGTTGGTCCATCCCATCAGGGGGGTAAAGGTGACCATAACCAGGCCGCCGCCGAAGCGGGACGTCTGCATGGTTCGGACCAGTCCCTCGAAATACACGTCCTCTGGGGGTTCTTCGTCAAACCAGACGCAATCAATCTCGGTTCCCATGAAAGCCTCGACGCCCTGCTCATAGCTCTTGAACACGAGCGTTGAGGCTCCGCCGGAGACGTGGCGCACCCAGACGGTCTCAATGGCGTTGGGGATTCCGGCCTTGGGGCGCATGGTGATGATGGTATCGGCGGGGATCATTCCGGTCCCAAGGCCAATCGCCTCATTGGGCGAATCGCCAGGCTGCCGGACCATCCGTCCAAGCAGCTTGGACTGGAGAATGTCTCTGGTGGTGCTGTTTGTCTGGCCGGCGACCCAAGCGGTGATCGGGCGGTCGAAGCGTCTGCCGGGCCACCACTTCGGATAATCCCCGGTCAGGTGAAGGGTCAGCTCATAGGCGCCGACGCCCTCGGTCTTGCCAACGCGGTTGGCCGCCAGAAACAGCCTCTCCCGGTGCGGTTCCCCGGAGCATCCTTCGGGGCAGGCGCCTTCGACGGGTTCATGTTTTCCACCGGCGGCGAAGTATGCCATGTGCTTCACGTACTTCTCCCTCGCCAGCGAGCCCTTGTCCGGGTAGTAATCGAGTATCCTGTGCTGGCGTCTCCACTGAATCGCCGCGTCGATATCAGCTATCGACAGCCTCAAGTCGAGAACGGAGTTCGTTGAGCTCATCTACCGTCAATACCTTCGCCAGCGCCACCACCTTCTGGTCGATCCGGATCGGTCCTCCCTCGGGTCCGCTGATCTCGGTCCGATCCCTGTAGCGCGCCGGCTGCCAGCCCCTCAGCAAGAACATAAGCAAGGGGTCCGAGTACCGATGCGTATAACCGCAAATCTTCCCCCGATAGAAAACCGGTTCCTTCCAGCCTTCTCGCGCCCGGCGGACGGCTTCGTCTTCGAGGCTTTGTGCGGCCTCGGCACGCGCCTTCTCGAACTCGGCGGCGTACTCGGGATCTTTCATCCATTTGACATGCGCATTCTTGGAAACCCGCGCGGCGCGAGCCGCTACCGTGACCGAACCGGTCTCACGAAACGCCGCCAAGAACGCCTTCTGGCGCAACTTCCCGCGGGCCATCTGCCGCGTTTCCAGTTCGCGGATTTCATCGTCGCTGTCCTCTAACAGCGCAGTCTTGGCGTATGTCTCACGTTTGCGCGGCATTGCTTCACTTGCGCTTGCCCCGCCCCTTGCCCTGCGCCATAAATTCGCGCCTCTTGGCCGGCGGGGTCTCCTTCACGAATTCCTCGGCCACCTCCCGGCTTGGCCCCTTGCCGCTCTTCGGTTTCGCCCCATGCGCGATGGCCGCCATGAGCCGGTACTGCTTCGCTGTCTTTGCAGGCATATCATCAACCCCCTGAAATCAAAGAACTTCCCATGATTCCGTGATCCCCTTCTCCGCTAAAAGCGCCCTCATCTGCTCCAGCGCCTCGCTGCGGTTCCGGTAATAGGTGCTCTTCGACATCCCCAGAAACCGCTGAATCTTCTCCGGCGGCCAGTCCTCCAGTTCAAACAACACCATCAGCCGCTGCGGTCGAGGCAGCCTCTTCGCCGCCCCAATCAGTAACTCGGCGCGCTCAGCCGCCGCCGCCCTCACCTCACCCTGGTAGTCGTACACGTATCTGGGCTGTACCGTCGTTCTCTCAAAGTCCATAACCAGATTTAATCAAGTCCTCAACGCCAGTCGCCACCACTACGTCCCAACCTTCATCCCGCGCCTGCGAAATCCAAATCTCCTGCGACGGACGCAACTTCGCGCCCGGACGCTTGACCTCGATGTAGACCACATCGTAACCGCGCACAAAAGACGCAACCCCTGTCGCAGTCCGCACCGCAATGTAGTCCGGTGTCCCGGGTTCCTCCCTCTTGACCCGCGCCTTCGGACCACGTAAGTCCGCCTCCAGACGATGTACCCGCCAGCCGCGCAGCCTCAGATAATCCACTATCTGCTGCGCAATCTGGTTTTCCGTAGGACGCGGCTTTCTCTGCATCTAAACCTGGTTGCGGGGGTGGGGATCGAACCCACGGCCTGCGGATTATGAGCCCGCCGCTCTGCCACTGAGCTACCCCGCGCCTTCAACAAAGATCCTCAGCCCCAGGTATCCGAATCACTACGTTCCGCCCAGGACCGTCTTTAACCATCTCCGCCCTGCCGCGCGACGCCAGCCACCGCATCGCGTCCGCCATCGCAGTCAAATACCCCGAATGGTATCTACCACCACCCTCCGGCGCCCCATACTGAATCACCAGCCACTCCACTATCTCCTCCGCTTCCTCCATGTCCTTCGCACTAAAAGCGCGGGGGGCAGCCTCAGACTGCCCCCCTAGACGAGGAGGTTGAGAGGAGGGAGAAGGAGGAATCGCAGAGGCCGGAGCCGCCTCTGTGTTGCGCTGCGGAGAGAACGGAAACTCTATAATACCCACGACTCCCTCTCACTCACAAACTTCATCGCCCAAGCGTGCCCAACTACCTCGTCCCCGCGCCTAAGCTCCTGCCAAATCGCCGTCGAATACGGCGCCAGCAAACCAGAACTACCTCGGCCTACAGTCAGTACCACAGCCCGGATCACTCCACCGTCCACCCACTCCGGTTTCGCATATCCAGCCTTAACCAGACGGTCAGCCTCGTCCGCATGGACCACCCTCACCGTCCGCTGAACCGCCCGGCTCGCCAGTATTCGAACACGCTTAGCGTACATATTTCTGCGCCCGAACTTTAGCCGGTTCGGTCGGCCTATCCCACCCGGCGCCAGGCGGAGCGGAGTCACCGCTATGTATAAGCCAACTTTATAGCACCATAAACTTGAATTGTCAAGATTTTTATTTGCCGTGGAATCAATGATTTGGCGACGAAAGTTCAGGTGAATTCTGGGGTTTGGTACTGGGGGTAATGGGTCTATGGTAGCATTTGTGTTTTACGTGCTGTGGCTGGCTTTGTCCGTGAATCGGTTTTTGAAAAAGTGGCCGAGAAAAAAGATCGGTAAACCTTAGGGGGCGGGGGGTCCTCATTTTTTAAATGGGGGGTGTGGGGGGGGGGCGGCGGCATAGGGCTGGGCGCGCGCCGCTCGCGTGGCAGGATGCCGGCAGGGATGGGGCTTGACATGCGCTGGCTGATGTGGCATACTGGGAGCGAGGAGGAACACATGCCTTGGATCGACCGATGGACATATCAGAACAGGCTCGGAGACGAGCTTAGGCTAGAGCGTGTGCCGGGGAAGGGCTGGTGCGTGCGGCTCTGGCACTCCCAGAAGCGGGCATGGATCGATGATCCATGCCCAACGTTTTTCTCCAGCTACAAGGAGGCGCGGAGAGAGATCATGGCCTCCTTGCGGGAGGATAGAGGAGAGGCTTAGCCCGCCACCTATCCGCACAGCCTTAGCCCCCGGCCCCTTCGTGGGGCCGGGGGCTTTTTCTTTTTTGGCTGGGCGCTCGCCGCTCGCGGCAGGATGCCGGCAGGGATTGGACTGGGATGGCTGGCTGCGGCGGATGGCCGCCAAGAAAATCGAAGCCCCCGTGGCCCCATCAGCGGGGCCCGGGGGCCTCCCGGACTGATATGGCGGGGCCTACCCCTCGTAGTCCTCGGGGTATGGCCGGTAGAGCCGCAGCAAGAAGTATCTGATCTCCGCCCCGGGCGGCAGGCTGGTGGCCCCCTCCGGGAGCCGTGGGCCGATGTACTGGGCGACTACCAGCGAGTCTCCGGGCCGGAGTGAGATCGAGGCCCGGTTGACCGGGACCTCTACCCCAAGCTGGCCTCCGACCAGACGGGCCGTGTCGGCGTGGCCAACCGCCGACAGGAAGCCGCCGGATAAGTGCTCTGCGGCTTGCGCCGGAGAGACCGGGAACACTCCGAGCTGATGATGCTCACCAGCTGGGAGCATGGAAAGCGAAAATGCATTGGCCAAGTATTTCATGGCCATACCTCCTTTCTGCCGGCATGCACCGGCTCAACGAAGATCCAAGCAACCTCGGGGCGTCCGAGGTCGTAGTTGTAGGCCGCTGTCCATGAGCGGCCGAAAGCCCATGCCTCTTCCTCGCAGGAGGCCGGGAATAGGGATGAGAAAATGTGGCGGAACCGCGGGCACTGACCCGCGGAGGAGCGGAGGGTGGCGCACACGACGGCGCGCCAGAAAGTCACGGCGCGGCCGCGCACGCGCACCCCGGGGGGCTTGGAGGGGGTCATTGGGCCTCCTCCTCCACGAGATCGGCCCACCCGTGGTACGGGGGGGCCAAGAGGCTGGCCGGATCATAGATGCGCACCTTCACAGAGGTGCGCCCGTACAGCCCATACGGCCGCCTCGATGGTACTCTGCACCAGAGCATCGCCCCGGACGGCAAGACCGCCTCGAAGTGCCCCCATTCAACATTCTGGGGGCGCACCTCGACCACGGTGCCGGGAGCTGGGACGGACCGCCGCAAACGGTCCCACTGCGCGTACAGGGTGCGAGCGTCTCCGCCCTTGCGGGCGGCTTGCTTCTCGAAATAGCGCATATTGCGGCGGTAGAGCTCATGGGCCCTCATTTCGCCCGTCACAGCCGCATAAGCGCGGTCGACGGCTTGGCGGGACGCGGAGGCACCCCGCCGCTCAAATGGGATGAGATCAGCTCCGATGCCCGGCGGGTCGCCGCCGAACACCATCGCACCGAGTATATCGGTGTGGTGGCGGGCGGCGTCCGCCCGCTCCGCGAGCTCCCGCATGGCGCGGTAGTCGCGCCGCGCCAAAGCATCAGCGGCGGCCAGCCATAGGCCGCGGGCCACGTTGGCCCAGCGCTCGCGCAGAGCGGCGGCCGTGGAAGGGGCGGGGGCGGGGGAAGGGGCGGGCTGGTCCACCTGGACCACCACGGCGTGGTGGCCCTGGGCGGAGAGCCGCTCCGCCTCGCTGATGGCCTCCTCCTCGGAGGCCAAGAACGGGGTGAGCTGGTCCTGGGTCAGGTGGTCCATCACGACCCAGGCATGAGATGTGTTTGGCATCTTTTCCTCCTCTGCGGCTTCCGCCGCTACGTCATCACTATACCATATCCGGCATAGTGTGTCAACCGCTCTACGGTTTCCCACTACGCCCCTTGCGGGGCGTTTCGGCCGGGGGACCACCCCGGCCTCGTCGGGCGGGCTGTCGCGGCGGGCACCAGCTACTCAGTCTGGTCTGCTGGCCACTCCGGCGGAGGGGGATAGGTAGGCGGGCAGAGGGGCGGAAGCACGAGCTCAGGCTCGGGCTCTTCCGCGGCCGCATACTTGTACCTCGGCCG
>Ga0078972_1002220_pt1 | contig 65585 bp, 56 predicted proteins | sample YelNatPaOPGAMG01_FD_67568 | JGI IMG/M metagenome (GOLD analysis project Ga0078972, IMG submission 67568) | Hot spring thermophilic microbial communities from Obsidian Pool, Yellowstone National Park, USA - OP-RAMG-01 (SPADES assembly) (version 2) | ecosystem: Environmental > Aquatic > Thermal...
GAGGAGTAAAAGTATTATCAGTAATGCTGAAGCCATTTGGGATTTGAGTGAATTCATCATCAACATTGACTTTGTCGTTCACTTTTTGAGTTGGCTCAGTAAAGGAGAAACTTGCATCTCCAATGAACACATATGTTCCCATGTAGACATATGCTTTGTTATAATAGGTCTTGCCAGATTCAGCTTGGAATGATATGCTGTAATCGATTGTGATCGAACCGTGAGAGGGTATGTCATGGGTTCCCAGATCTTGTGTTGCCACGATATTACTATCGTCATAGACATTGTCAATAACGTTAATGCTAGCAGTTGCATCGCTTGGATTCTCTATCTCTATGGTACCGTAAACACTGTAGCTGTCGCTAGCGATGTTCTTAGTCAGCTGGATGGTGTAAGATATTGTGTCGTGTTCTCCTTGTTCTAGAGTCAGAATACTTGGGCATGCAGTCTTCGATATGCTCCATTCGAAGGTTTCGATCCACTTGATGTTGGTTGTCTTAGATACCTCAAGCCCTACGAAGTGGTTTCCGAAGTTCAGGTCGCTTATCTTCATGTTACTTAAGCTTATGGTCACGTAGTATTTCCCGTCTGGAGTTGGGAACGTCTGGTGCCACCCTTCCTTTGATTCCTCCTCCACCCTATATTCTCCAGGTGCTAGATTGCTGAATCTGTAGGAGCCAGTTTCAATTTCTGTTGCAGTTGATGCTAACAGTATCCACTGGTCATCTATCTTCTTATAGAGTTTGATTATCCAGCCACCTGTGGCGTCTTCCCCTTCATCCCAAATGCTATTTCCATTGCAGTCAGACCATTTACGACCGCTTATTTCACCTGCCCAGCTCCAAGTTCCGTAGTTGATTTTTGTCTGCCCTATGTGCTCGTTTTCTCCATGTGCTATTACGTCTGTCTCTGTAATTGAGTTAATTATGTAGTTGCAGAAAATCTTCCAATCGTAATAGCCTGGATCAAGATCACCAACAGAGCCTTCATAAGTTCCACCATCGCCTGTTAGTTCAATCTGTTTCGACCATGTTGAATTCCATATGGATGCGTAGTAATGTGTACTCGAAGGCGCTCCTCCTGGGTTGATGACGGTCAGCTCGAATGTCTTCTCGACTTTCCATTTCCATACTGCTGTGTTTGTCTTTGACCCGGTAAGTGTCTCATCTCCCTCCTTGATCGTGGTATCTTTTGAATCGAGTATGTAGTAGAATCTATAGTGGTAGACACCCGGGTCGAGGTACGGGATGGAGCCTATGTACTTACCATCCTGGTCTGGATCCTTGAGTTCAACCGTAAAAGTTCGAGTTGGCTGATAGAGAGTTGCAAAATAGGTCACTCCATCAGGTGCTCCCTCTGGATTGATTACGGTCAGCTCGAATGTTTTTGTGATCCAATTCCAAGTTGCCTTGTTAGTTATGGAATGATCCACAATTTCTTCTGTTCCCGATGTTATATTGTATTGTTTAGAGTATGGATCTATTGTGTAGTAGAATCTATAATGGTATTGTCCTGACCCCAGGTTCATAATGGAGCCCGTGTAGACTCCATTGCTTCCACTGAGCTCAACTGTCCATTCATTCGGCCATGTTGTCCCATCGCTCGATACCGCACCCCAATAATGTATGCCACTAGGAGCTTCACTTGGATTTGTGACTGTCAACTCAAATGTCTTTGAATATGTCGACCAGACCAAGTTCGAATAAACGTTGGTTGTGTCATGGAATATGTCCTCTTCTCCCTGTACTATTATGATCTCTGGCGAACCTACGTAATAGATCTTCCAGTAGTAGTGTCCAGGAGCGAGGTTTTCGATCGTACCTGTGAAAGTCTCGGCAGCAGCTGGATCCACAAGTTCAACTGTCCATTCTGCTGGCCATATTGTCCCATCGCTCGATACTGCTCCGTAGTACTTCCCATCTGGATATCCAGGAGCTTTGTCGGGATTTTCAACAGTTAGCTCGAACGACTTCTTAACCTTCCAGGACCAATTTGCCGTGTTGGTCATGGACTGGTCGAGCCTTTCATCGCCCTCCTTGATAGTGGTCTCCATTGAATCGAGTTTGTAGTAGAATCTATAGTGGTAATCTCCAGGGTCGAGTTCTGGTATGGTGCCCGTGTACTTACCATCTTGGTCTGGATCCTTGAGCTCGACCGTGAATGTCTGACCATTCTGGTAAAGTGTTGCCAGGTACCTTACTCCTTGAGGTGCATCTTCCGGATAGGTAACGGTCAGCTCAAAGGTCTTGTCGAACGCCGGGGGAACCTCGCAGAGCTTGTCTATGAAAACTCCAGCTATTATGGCGTTCGCTGTATCTGTCCAGGCGAGCATCGTCAAGTTTTGGGGCGCATGTCTCAGGGTTACAAGGAAGACGATGTACTTTCCGCCCTTGAAGTAGCCAGTTGGATATGATAGGCGGCTCCCGATCAGGTTTCCATCTCTGTATAGTTCATAGCTCATCGCCCTTACGCCCTCCTCCAGAACATAGTAGGCAACGCGGTAGAAGCCCGTCTCCCCAAGCTCCACCTCTACAGCTAGGGGATCGTTCGCCGGATCGCCCGAGTGCCATTTTGTAGCTCTCCACTTATTCATGCTGTGGAAGTACTGTGCACCTGGGAAGGCCTTCCCTGCAACAACCTCACTGCTTGAGTGATAGTCATCGTATGCCCACTCATATGCCCCGTATCCAAAGGAGCCTAGTGGTTCTCCATGAAGTGTGTAAACTCTATACCTTACTTTGCCTTTTTCGATCCCGGGTCCTCCAACTTCGTCATTGAGGTAGTGGCCACCCGTTGGGTAGTCGGGTCCTATCTGGTACTCTTCTTTTGTATGATCTGGATTCGGGATGATATAGGCATAGGAGCCATAGGTTGCCCACCACAATCCGCCCTGCGTTCCATAATATATCCCGCCCGTCTCGGCGTCAACCTTCCAGAATGAATCCGGATTGCCGGTCCAGTGGTCTCCGAAGTATAACCCGTTAACCTGCTCGCCTGGGTCGAGGTCCACTTCGTAGCCATCGTCGGGGTAGGTCCTGATCCAACCTTCCTGCTCAACCTGCTCGACCTTGTACTCCCCAGGCCCCAAGTTGAAGAACCTGTAGATTCCATCTCCCCACTTGTAGAGCTGCCACCTGCCCGTGAACTCCTCCCAGTAAAGCACCCAATCTCCATCTATCTTCTTGTAGAGCCTGATCGGCCACCCTCCTATTGTGTATTCGCCCTCATCCCATTTTCCATTCCCGTTGCAGTCAACCCACTTCTGGCCTGTGATAACTCCGGTCCAGTTCCATTTTACTACGTTTACCTTCACCCTATCGATCGTTTCATGGCCCGAGTCTATTGTCTCCTTAACGCTTCCAAATGAGTAGTAAACTTTCCAGTCATATTCGCCAGCCGGCATGCCGCCGACCGAGCCCGTGTAGGTTCCATACCCTTCAGGATCGGTTAGCACTATCTCCCTTTCATATCCGTTGTTTGAAACTCTTGCGTAGTACTTCGTACCGCTCGGTGCCCCTCCTGGATTTTCAACAACCAAGATGAACGTCTTCTCGACATTCGGAGTCGAGAGAGCACTAAACCTGACGTTGTATGGCTTTGATGTCTTTGTTACATATGCAAGGCCAACGTAGCCATTTGAAGCGCTGTAGAAGCTCGTAAGATAGTTGTTGTCTGCAAGCGTCTCCGATTCTGCCACCCAGTCTGTAGGAGGCGAAATCCATATTCCACCAAAGCTCTTCCTGTAGTAGATGTGGTTCGAAGCCATCCAGAAGCAAAAAACATAACCGCTAACTGGGTCGTAGCTTAGGACTGGAGCTGAGGTGCTCGTCGCTGGTGACTTAATCTTTTTCTCAGTTCCCCATGAGTTTGATGAGTAGGAGTATTTTGAGTAAAGTATCGTTGTGCTGCTCAAGAATGCGAGATGCACATCATCGCCTTCCGCAACGGCTGAAAAGAAATCGGAGCTGATTCCATTTACTGTCCTAGTTTCGCTGCCCCAAGTGCCGGTCCATCGTTTGCCCCTTATGTAATGGCCAGATGAAGTATAGATCACGAACATCTTTCCTGATGTCAATGGGATCGGAGCTACTACCCAAGCAGCAGCATCCCATCCTGAAAGGTCGTACGGGAAACCTGACTGAGTCTGCCAAAACCCGTCGTTCCTAGAGGATATGGTTATGTAGGGACGTTTTGGTGAAGTCCCCTTCACAAACCTGTAACCGATCCAAGGATAGCCATTTGTATCAACGGCAATGCAAGGAACATAATAGGTGGTGCTGCTTGCACCACCAACGGCCACCTGCTCCGATGACCAAGTTATCGCTCCGCCATTTGGAGTTCCCCTCCTGTAGTAGATCGGTGCGCCTGCGGTCTCGGCGCAGTACGCATAGTGGAAATAGTTTCCATCGAACCAGATTGAGAACTTCTCCCCATTATCGCACGCCCTGATGACCGTTGCAGCGCTCCAAGTATTGCCATCGGTGCTCGTCCTGAAAACCATGTTTACCCCATCTGAATAGAAGACCCAGAATCTGCCATTCGCATAGAATATCTTGCGCTGAAATGTAACGGAAACCGCTCTGTTGGTAGAGCTCGTGCCTATCGTTTTGCTCGCTACATCGGCATAAACTTCAAATGGTGCCAGAACAGACAAGAGGCCGGCGATGATCAAAAGCGAGAATAGATGCTTGTTCTTCATGAATCAACATTTGTTGATGACTATCTTAAGACTTCTGATAGCATTCTAGGAAATTGATTTCTAGGTTTAGAATCCATAAAAATTTTCTATTAAAACCAGAATAATTAACAAGAAAATCAATTCTATATTTCTATTCATGTCCAGCGCTATTGAAGAGCACAGAGAAAGGTCCAAATCGGAGCTCCCTTAGCCATATGATGGCTTGCACTAGCGCAAGGCCATTTGGAGTTTCCACCTCCCAGGACGACATGCATCTTGGTTGCTAAAATCATCACTTCTACAAGGCTTGCTGATTGAGCTCCATTTCTATGCTTTTCATCAAGGGCTTTTTCAGCACAGTCATAGCAAAAGCATCGTTTTCAATTGTTTGGCAATCGATTCAATTGAAGAGAGTACAAAATGGGATCAGTAGCACTTCCGCAGGCACTCAGCGATCTAAAATATCGAAGGAGACCATCTTGGAACGCAGGTTCCTTGACCACAGCTCCCTAAGATTTTCAAACGTAGTGCTCATAGAATGTTCAAGCTCACTCACATGAACGATTGAAGGCGCGGTTTTCGTGCTAGGGCGCATTTATTTTCCTTTGTAGGGCAATTTTGCTCTTCGCAGCATTCAAGGGGTATACTAGCTCAAGCTTCTCTTATACTTATAAATCTCAAAGATACTATGGGTTGCATGAGGTGCGAAGTATGAACAAATATGGTTGTGGACTTTGGGCTTTTGGTGGAGTTGCGGACAGATTCGTTCCAAGTGGTTACAAGCCCCAAATTTCCCTGGAGCGGCAGTTCCGCTTGGCATCCCAGGTGGAACTCGTTAAGGGCGTAGAGATTCACTACCCGTCCGACTTCAAGATGGAACAGGTAGGTGAGGTCCAGCAGCTTCTGGAAAGGTTCGAATTCGAGGTACCGACGATCTGCCTTAACTTCTTCTCCGATCCGAAGTGGCAGAACGGCTCATTCACTTCCCGCAACCCGGAGCTCAGGAAGGATGCTGTCAAAACGACAAAGGAAGCGATCGACATCGCGAGGAAGATGGGCGTAAAGGCATGCACCATCTGGCTTGGGCAGGATGGCCATGACTATCTCTTCAACGACTACGACAAGGCCTGGGATTGGCTTGTAAGCGGAATAGGCGAGGTTGCCGATTATGCCAAGGAACTGACGGTCTACATGGAGTACAAGCAGAAGGAACCTAGAACGCACATAATGATTGCAAACGTTGGCAAGGTACTTTACATCGTCGACGAGTTGAAGGCCAAGAACCTTGGCGTCGTCATCGATGTTGGCCACGCCTTCATGTCCGACGAGAACATGGCCGAGTCCGTGGCAATAGTAAGCAGGAGGCAAATCCCTTTCACGATGCACTTCAACGATGCATATGGCTACTGGGACGATGACATGATCGCAGGATCGATAAACTTGTGGAAGTATGTCGAGCTATTCTACCAGTTGAAGAAGGTCAATTATGATGGCTGGCATGACCTCGACATCTTTCCATACAGGGAGGATGCCGTGAAGGCGGTCGAACAGAGCCTCAGATTTATCGACTACATGAAGAGGCGCGTCGAGGAGAATTTCAAGGAGATCGATGACTCGATAGCTGAGGGCGATGTGCACAGCACAATCGATGTTATGAGAAGGTTGTTCCTGAAAGGATACAAGTAGTGGTCTCCATGGCTACCATCAAGCTTGGTATCAACAACTGCTTCGCAGTAAAAAGGTGGCCAGAGCCTTGGGCTTGGTCTAGGATCGTGGGCAAGGATCTTGGGCTTGATGTCGTCCAGTTCTCATACGACCTGCTGGATCCGATGTTGCGTGAGCCGATCCTCTCGCTCATTGCAGATGAGACCCTGGAGGCTTGCAGGTCGAATGGAGTAACGATCGATACCACATTCACAGGCCTAATTGGCTACAGCATGAACCTCCTCTCCCACCCGAACATTGCGATGCGCCTTGAGGCCCTCAGGTGGTACGAGCAAGCTGTCCTCGCAGCCAAAAAGTTCAGGGCAAGGGGCACAGGTGGTCATGTTGCATCGATGAGCGTCCAGGATTTCGGAGATGGCAAAAGAAGGTCATACCTGGAGTCCTTCCTTATCGAAAGCCTCCAGTACCTGGCCTCGATAGCAAGTAAGATGGACCAAAAGTTCCTGCTCTGGGAACCCATGCCCCTTTCGAGGGAGCAGCCCTGCACGATAGCGAGAGCGAAGGAGCTGCTCGACAAAGCCAACGATGGCTCGAAGCTGCCCATTAGGTTCTGCATCGATGTTGGACACCAGTGCGCCTGGGACGCCAAGGGAAAGGACCTGGACCCATATGCCTGGCTAAGGGAGCTGGCACCATATTCTCCCGTCATCCACATCCAGCAGACAGATGGAAAGGGAGACAGGCACTGGCCCTTCACTGAAGAGTGCAATCAAAGAGGGATTATAGATGCACGCAAACTTCTTGAAGCTATAGATTCCTCCGGCGCAAAGGAGGCAACGCTCATCATGGAGGTTATCCACGCTTCAGAGGAGAGGGAGGAGAAGGTGCTGCAGGACCTGAAGGAAAGCACAAACTACTGGATGGAACGCATCTAGCAGCTTGAAAAAAGTGCTTGAATTTGAAAGAATCGACGGAATTGGAGAAGCTGCTTGCCGACCTTACGAAATTCTCAAGGCTCATCTACGATATGAGGCTCACCGCCGGCCCTGGCGGTAACACAAGCGCAAGGCTCCCAGGAAGCAGGACAATGTATCTTAAGCCAAGCGGCCTTTCGTTCGCTGAGCTTGAACCTGAAGATTTCGTGGCCGTCGACATCGAAACACTGAAAAAGGTTGGGGGGAAGCTGAAGCCTTCCTCAGAACTTGCCCTCCATGCTGCCTGCTACAAAAAAAGGAGAGATGTGAACGCAGTCTTTCACGCCCATCCAGCAGCCTGCATAGCGCTGAGTGCAGCTGGACATAACCTGCACCCGCCCGCCTATCCAGACCATGTAGTGTATTTGGGGAAGGTTTCCTTCATTCCTTACGTAACGCCTACGACGCATGAGCTTGCAGAGAAGGTGGGGCGATGCGTTGAGGAGAGCAACTGCGTTTTGCTGCAAAACCACGGAACCCTTGCCCTAGGGTCGAGCTCGAAGGAAGCTTTCTACAGGACTGAGCTCATGGAGGAGAGCGCGAAGATCTTCCTCTATGGCAAGATCTTTGGTAAGGTCAGAACCCTTTCGGAAGAGGAGGTCAAGAGGATCGAAGGTTTGCGCAGCGAGGCCTACAGGAAAAAGATCGTGGGCCTAGAAAAGTAATGTAAGATAAGATAACATAATATCGCCGCAGCCCCAAGGCTTAAACGCTCATCAGTGCGCCTGAACGGCCCATGGCCAAAGTAAGGATTGTGCAGTACGGGCTCGGCTCAATTGGTTGCGGAATTGTGCGCCATGTTCTGAGCTTTCCTTATTACAAGATCGTCGGCGCCATAGATGTCGACCCCCAAAAGGTTGGAAGGGATGTTGGCGAAATATTGGGCATAGGCAAAAAAATGAACTTGGCTGTTTCTGGAGATGCATCCATACTCAAGTGCTCAAAGGCAAAGCTCGTCCTCCATGCAACTGGCTCCCGCCTCGTTTCAGTCCAAAAGCAGCTTTTCGAGGCCATAGAAGCTGGCTGCAGCGTGATCTCCACATGTGAGGAGCTTGTCTATCCATATGCCAGAAATCCGAAAATTGCCCGCGAGATAGACCGACTGGCAAGGGAGAAGGGAGTTTCAGTTTTGGGAGTCGGTGTAAATCCAGGATTCGTCATGGACACGCTCCCCCTCTTTCTGACATCTGTCTGCAAGAGCATTAGGAAGGTAAAGGCAACGCGTATCGTTGATGCCTCGAAGCGCAGGCTTCCGCTTCAGAGGAAGATCGGTGCAGGACTTTCGGTTGAGGAGTTCAAAGGCAGGGCGAAAGAGCTTGGGCACATCGGTTTGTACGAATCTGCCAGAATGGTTGCCGACAGCCTCGGCTGGAAGCTCGACAAAATATTGGAGAACATCGAACCGGTCGTTGCCAAAGGGAAGGTTAGAACTCAGTTTCTAACGGTCGAAAAAGGAGCTGTGGCTGGCATCAAACAGGTCGTTAGAGGCTATATGGCAGGAGAGGATGTCTTAACGCTTGAGCTGCAGATGTATGTTGGAGCCAAAGAGCCTTGTGACTCAGTCTTGATAGATGGAGAGCCTCCTGTCAACATGGTAATAAGGGGAGGAATACATGGTGACTCAGCCACAATCGCTATTGTCGTAAACTCAATTCCGCATGTCTTGTCTTCTAGGCCTGGTCTTCTGACAACGCGCGACCTTCCAATCATTTTCCGCAGCAGCTAGTTGGAGAACCTTCCCCGAGGCTAGACCTTTAGTGTTTCAGCAAAAAGCTTCGTGGCCTCGATCAAGTTCGTTATGTTTTCTTGTGTATGGACGTACGATATATTATTGAAGTGCGTTGGAAGGCCGAAGATCCCGTTGTTGATCAAGAACAGCCCATACCTCCAAAGCATGTCCATGTCTCCCTTGAACACGTCCTTGACGTTCTTCACTTCCCCACCTTTGAAGTGGACGTAGAAAGTAGAGCCAAGGCCTGTAACGGTTACATTTTTACCTTCGAAAGCTTCCGAGATCCCTCTCCTTGCCCTGGCTCCCAGGCCATTTATGTGGTCGTAAACAGACCTGTCTTCAAGCACCTTCAGCGTTTCCAATCCAGCGACCATCGTGACAGGATTGCCGCAGAACGTGCCTCCCTGATATGCTAGCTGGTCGGATTGATATTTCGATGGGTCCATCCTCTGCATGATTTCCCTTGGCCCTGCGATGGCTCCAACAGGATGACCTCCGCCAATTATCTTTCCCAGAATCGTGACATCGGGCCTTACCTTCAGGTACTCCTGAGCCCCTCCCTTTGATAGCCTGAACCCAGTTATGACCTCGTCAAAGATCAGGAGCGAGCCGGACCTTTCGCACAGATCCCTCAAGCCTTCGAGAAACTCCCTCTTGGCAGGAACACATCCCTGCCCAAGCATCGGCTCAACAATGATGCAAGCAAGCTTTTCGCCCCTAAGCCTCCTCCTCACGCCGTTCAGATCATTGTAAGGAAGGAGGATCGTGTTTCTCAACTCAGATCTTGGCAGTCCTGCCGACGGGAGCCGATCGAATGGAGGTTTCGTCCCAACATGGACATCATTAAAACCACCGTGCCAGCATCCTTCGAATTTACCTATCTTCGTCCTACCTGTGTATGCCCTAGCGAGCCGTACAGCATACATAGCAGCCTCAGTCCCGCTGTTTGTGAACCTCACCATCTCGGCCGATGGAAGCATCCTGCAGATCTGCTCAGCCAGCATGATCTCGTTCTCGTTGAATGTTCCATAGTGCGATGATTTCTCAACCTGTGCCATTACGGCTTTAACGACCGAAGGATAGTTGTGACCCAGAATTAGAGCGCCGTGGCCGTTCCAAAAATCAACGTATTTATTTCCATCTGCATCGACGAGCACGTTTCCGTTCGCAGACACAACGCAGAACGGATAAGGCTTGAAGGCCCTTATGTTGTGGTTCACACCCCCAGGCATTATGTTCTTTGCCCTTGCATAAAGCTCTGCGGATTTTTTAGTTCTGGACTCGTATTCCTCTACTATCGATGACACTTGTCCTCGCCCTGGGCGCTTGAGCTGGCAATTTAGTACTTTTGCCTTCAGGTACTTTCGTGCGTGCATCTCTTGGGAGGAAGAGCTAAATAGAGCTACACAAGCGGCTCGACGAAATGCGCCGGCCGAATCCAGATGATGCGAAAAATAATATCTAAAAAACAGATTCGGTGGCGGAGGATATGGCATGACAGAATCAGTCTTGGACAGGATTCAGAAGGCGATTGATAACTACATCCGCTTGCAGGGAAAAGATTGGGTACTGTCGAAGAGCGATTTGAACCTGGATGTCAACTCACCAAACTTCAGCGAGGGTGACATAACGTACCTGATCAGTGTGAGCAGGGGATACGGAATCAGTAGTACCATACTGGCAGCTCAGAACAAGGCTGTTTGGCGTTTCTTGGCCAAGTAGCCCCTCCTCGGTGCTGCCTTTTTTCTGCATTTTATGAGATTTTGCAGAATCTAGATTTTTTTCTTTCTCTACTGGAGTAAAGGTGGGGAAGGGATCCGAAGCCAGAAGATTTAGAAAAGCCAGTAGAAGAAGGATGGTAGGACAAGGAAGTGGAAGCCGTAGTAGATGCCATTGTATTGGGTTTATGATATGCTTGAGGATTCTACACTAAACAAAGATGCACAGAAGCGCTTGGATAAGCTGAGCAGGTGGGTAATACCAGGCGTGGTCATATAGAGATTCTTTATCGTCCTCAGAAAACTGAACATAAAGGATGAGACAATTTTCAGGAAAATAAATGAGCTTATTGGTTCGGTTCTGACTGAGATAGCTCCAATAATGAAGCAAGAGGTAGCTGATGCTCTACTTTCTTAACATCGGAAAATACATCCTCCAGAGGATTCGATGATAAATTAATTTTTTCTGTCGCAAAGCAAAGATTCCTCTATTGACTTTTAATGAGTTGGAATGAGGGTATAAGAAATCAAGGATGAAAGATTTAAACAAATGGAGCTGCAAAGATCATTTGAATCTGCAGAATTAGCATAAATTGCTTTTGCCAATAGATGGGAAATCGTGTATCTTATCTAAAGAGCAATAAATATAATTCCTTAGGTACTTCGCTGTTGGAAATGTAGATTTTTGGAATCGATTACAGCAAAAGCTCTACCAGTATCGATTAAGGCCATGATGTTTTTTCTCAGTTAAATTGAACCGAAGCTATAGGCTGAGCGCATGCCCGCTCACTCAAGTGTTAGAGCATCAGGTATTATCAGTGTTTGGCAGCATCAAATATAGTTGAGGCCATAAAGGAAGGTTGGGAGAGGGAAAACCTTTGCTAAAACCTTTCCAAGCCTTCCCTTTTTCTCCACACTGAACGGTTTAAGGTATGAGCGAAACCTTTCATCAACTCTTTCCGGTTGTCCGAAAAAGAGCCAAGTCAGTTCCTTCTCGCTCTCAAGTTCAAGCTTGTCGCTTCCGAGGGCGATGGATGGCTTTTCCGCCGTACCAGCGATCTTCATCTCGTAAGCTTTCTCGCCAAGCATCGATACGAGATATGGTCTTAGGTTCTCCAAAAAACCTGATGGGTTGACAATTCGCATCGTGCCTCCGAAGTGGTATGGCTTGGTTTTCCTTATGCGCGAAAGGACAGCCAGCATCTCGATATCGTGGTGTGGCACTGAAATCGAAAGCTTTTCCAAATTGAGACGGCCAAGCAACTTTGGAAGGGCAGAGGCTATTGCAACCCTTGAGCCTGCATACTCCACCACCCTGCCAGAACAGCTCTCGCCGCCATTGACCTCGATGCAGACGTAAGCTACGCCCTTTCCATGCAGCTCAACGATGAATGTCATTGGTCTTGTGAATATATGCTCGCCCAAAAGTGTTGAAAATTCTTCATAGCTTCTGATATATCTGACAGGTTCTTGCTGGTAGATAGCTATCAGCTCTCCAATCCTAGAAGGTTCGTACTTTGTAACATTGCACTGAAAAGCACTTAATTTTTCAATGTTGCTTCTCGTTATATCGTGCTGATAAACTTTCCCAGCCATAACGCAGTTGTTCCTGTCGTAAAGGCTCCTAATTCCGGACACCATCACGAAGTCAACGCCATCAAGCAGGAGCTTCCTCATGCAATCTGCCAGGACCATTCCCGCAAGCCCCTTATTGCGATGGTTCGGCTCTGTGCAAACAGCACCTATCATTCCGACTTTGATCCTGCATCCATATAGCAGGGCATCCACTTCCGAGATGCCTATGTGCGAGACAGGTTTTCCATCAAAGAGCATGATGCGCATGTTTTCCAAGTTTTTTCGATTGAATAGTAGCGGGAATGCTTCCTCCATATTCATTCCCCTTTTCCTAGCGGACAAGAAGATGCTGTCCACTAGCTCCATGACGCTTCCAAACTCCTCTTTCCTCGTGCCTCTTGGTCCCTCGTATTCCATTTTGGCGCTTCCCGCAGCGAAACCGGGATTATATTATTAAAGCATCTTCGCTGCCAAAAGGAATTTTTTCCGCTAGGGTTTCCCCTATCCCACCTCTCTCGCCGAAACTATCTATTCAGCCTCTAGGGTGCCAGCGAATCTAGAATCCTTCTTTCCGTCACTACGCCGATTATCTTCCCGCCTTTTACTACGGCCAGCCTTCTGACATTCTTGTCGCGCATAATCTTCAGAGCATGAGATACTGGCTTGTCGTTGTCTATCGTCAAAACTGGTGAGGACATTATGTCCTGCGCGAGCGTTTTGCCTGGTTCTTTTCCACTCTTCAGCACCCTCGCAAGTATGTCTCTCTCCGTTACGATGCCGACCGGCCCTCCTCCACTCATGATAATGCAGCACCCGACATCGTATGTAACCATCCTGTCCACGATAGTCGATACGTTGTCGGAGAACTGGGCTGTGAGGGGTGGGGCTCTCATTATTCTCTCGACAGGTTGGGACAGTTTTTCTTCGGCCATCCTCAGCCCCTTGGCATCTTGTTCAAGCGGTTTGAAATACTTATGCGTTTCCATATGTGGAAAAAATAGGGGAGGAAAACACGCCCGCGCGGCCGCGGATAGGTGTTATATAACCTAAGGTGTGCCTCAACCGCGACCTTCAAAACGATGAGAAAGCTGATTGGAGGATTTACGCACAGGCCCGGGCTCCACGCGCCAGCTTCAGCTCTGAGGGACATCTTGGAGTTCAGCGGGCATAAGCTCTCCGAAGAGACCGTCTTTGGCCTGGGCTGCGGGCATGGCTTCATGTATTGGCGATCAAAGGACATGCTGCCACCAATCTTGGTGGGTGGAAATGCAAGCGAAGGGATCGTCGAAGCTTGCCGAATCCTCGGCATAGATGTCAAGAGGGAAACGACGGAAAGCGAAGAGGCTGCCTGGAAGGAGACCAAGAAGCTGATAGATAGCAACATACCGGTTGCGCTAAGGGTCGACCTCCACGATCTTGGTTACATGAGTGCGCCCATGAGCCTGCATTTCGGCATGCATGTAGTCGTTGTCATCGGGTATGACGAGGAAAAGGGAGAAGCATATGTTTTGGACAACAGGCTTGCGGGCATCCAGTCAATCTCCTTTGAAAACCTGTCAAGGGCAAGGAGCTCTAAATTCAAGCCATTTCCACCAAATAACATATGGTACAAGTTTACGTTCCCGAAAAGCTTGACCAAGCTCGAGGGAGCGATCAAGATAGCCATAAGGGAAAATGTGGAAAACTTTCTTGATCCGACCGCCAAAAATTCTGGGCTGAGGGGCATCGATTATCTCGCCGAGCGATTGGAAAGCTGGCCAGAGATCTTGTCACCATCCGAGCTTGCTCTAACTCTGAAGACAACCCACCTTTTCATCGATGGAAACGGAACTGGGCTTTTCAGGAGGATCTATTCACGATTTTTAAATGAGGCGCACGCCCTTCTGGGAGAAGAGCAATTGAGCATTTCCAAGGAATTGCTGGAGAGGTCGGCTGAATCCTGGACCCGAGTTGGTGAGCTTCTACTCAAAGCAAGCGGTTTGGAATTGGGGGAGGTCTCTAAGCTACTCTCAGAAGCGAAGAATGAGGTCCGAAAGTGCTACGATCTTGAGAAGGAGGCATTTGGGCTTCTCGATGCTTTGTCTGAAAGGTGGCTTGAGCAAGTCATCTAGTCGAGTCGCCATTCAATCTATTCGAAATCTAAGGGCATGACACATTGCGCAGACCATTCTACCCTGCCCTAAAGTCGTGTCGCAAATTTTTATTCCCCGAATCGATAAAAGGCAGTGATGAATTACCCAGAGGTCGATGCTCCTGACAAGAAAGCGAATTGCCGCCCTCATATTCGTCCTTGTTGGAATCTTCGTCTGGTTCGATCAGTATCGCCAAGGTTATTCCTTTTCCCTATCCGATCTGCTCGACAATAGGGTGCACCACGAAAACATAATGGCTGCAGCATTTATTTTGGCAATCATATTTTTATTCTGGGATACTATTTCGAAAAGGCGGTCTCCGCCTAAAATTGCAAATATTTAGGCGCATTCATGATGCCTCCGTAAAAGTAGATTTTGGCCCTGAGCATTTCTCTCTGAAACGTTCTTGGTCTCGGTAAATCAATAAAAATTCTTGAGGGCATCGAAGCGTTCCAAGAAACCTAACAGCTTGCTTCACGCCCAAGGAACTATGAACAGATGCCTGGACAGTTTGTATTCCAAGACCATCCACGAATAAATTCTGTGACTCCGATAGTATGCTTTCCTGGTCTCCAACATTTGCTCCTTCAAAATTTTGCTGCAGCGTAATGTTGAACCATATCTGGACCCAGGCTGTTCGTGCCTCCCCTCCAGCTCTCCATCCAAACTGGAAACCATCAATACTGTCATTGTAGGTCCAGAGCTCCAAAACTATTCTGAAATTATGGCCATGTATCGCAGTCGTATCCAATCTTTCGTTTATGGTCATATTGTTCAGCTTGAGTTCAATGATCTGTACCGCACCATTGCTCTCAGTAGCGCGCTCTGCACTCCAGTAGAAGGGGAATGTCCATGTCTCGTTGTCTACCAAAACATGCCTTATCTCCCTGAAGAACAAGACTGGACTTGCTGTGTTATTCAAGTCATCAGGGGGTGGAGTCGTCTGATTTAGCAGCTTGGCCCTGATTGCAATGTACTGCACCGACCCCATGTGGTTGTAGATGGTCACGTGCCACTTAACCACATCTCCCAACTTTATGTTCGGGCTATCTCCTGGGTAGTAGTGCTCCGCCATCATATTCTCGCCAAGGATGCCAAGGGCGAAGAACTGCTCAGTTGGCCTTGGATTAAGGTAGAGCCATGTTGCCGATGCCACCACCATTGTGGCCACGATTAGTATGGTGAAGAAGAGCGCAGGGTCATGCGGAATCCTCATCTTCGCATTATCGTAGCTCATCCTACCTCACCTCCTCAACCTTCATCTCCATGATCCTCCTCACACTCCTTTTCCTCCAGAACATTATGGAGAAGTAGGAGATCAACGTAATCGAAATTATTGCTACGGGCGCGCTCAAAATTGCAAAAGTCCTCCTGTTCGAAGCTTCTTCGGCAGCCCGTTTCTGCAGCTCTACCGCATCTATGCTTATGGCATTGAAGAGCTGACTAGCTTCCTGGGCCAAAGCAGAAGCTTGTTCATAAGAGGTCCCATTCGCCAGCGCCCTCGCCTCTTCAAGTAGCTCCAAGGCTCTGTTGAATCTCTCAGCCAATGCCGAAACGTTTCCACCTTCGCTGTCAGCCTCCCGGATCTTGAGGAAAGCCTCCCTGCTCGAAGCTTCCGCTTCCGAGATGGATTCCTTTTCTGAGGTCGGATCTGCCGAACATGCGCTCGCCAAGCTTGCAAGTGCCAGGAGCAGGGCAAGGTACAGCACCTTTTTTTGCGCCATCATGCTCGCCTTTGCCAGAACCTGGCAAACGGACATATAAGAACGCTTTAGGCTATCTAATGGTCGAGGCCACAGCCTTGGGTGCCAGCTCAGATGGAAAACTTCCTAGTGAGGAAGAAAGGATAAAGGAGCTCATCATCGACACAATAAGGAAGGAGAGGCCAAGCTCTGTAAGTCAGCTTTTCAGCATGCTTCTTGAAAGGAGCGAAACCGCTGATCTTTCGATCACCGATGCTACGAGGTTGGTGAAGGAGCTTGAGGAGGAAGGAAGGATAAGGCTCTCCGAACTTCCAAGGAAGTACAGAAACTTTTCATCCTACCTCTTCGACCGGGAAAGAAGCATCTCATTTTGGCTCGTCATATCGGCTGTGGTGCTGACATTGGCATCTATCTACGCTCTTCCTTCCGAGTTCCCATGGGTAATTCCGAGGTGGATCTTCGGGTCTTTGTTCGTCATCTTCCTTCCTGGATACGCGTTCGTGGATGCGCTTTTCGTCGATCCCCTAAACAAAAAGAAGGAACTGGACCAAATAGAGAGGTTCGCTCTGAGCATCGGGATGAGTTTGGCTCTCGTTCCATTGGTCGGCCTTCTTCTTAACTACACTCCATTTGGAATAAGGCTCGAACCGATAGCGGCATCGCTTTCAACATTCACAATATTCTGTGCTATCGCCGCAGCGTACCGAAAGTTTACAAGACTTAGTGAAATCGAAGAGGGCAAGCCATCTTCAAATCAAGATAGCACTTGACCTAAGCGCATGCTCCTGTACGCAAGAATCCCGGCCTTAAAGTCCAAACTTTTTCAGGTATTCCCTGCTGATCGCCATGCTCTCCTTGGGTGTCCTCTTCGTCGTATCCTGTTCCACAACCGCCCACTCTATTTCCCTGCCCTTGATGGCTTCGAAGACGCCCGGAAAATCGACGGTCCCCTGTCCGAGCTCCACGAAATCCTTGCCCCTCAAATCTTTGAGGTGGAGGTATGATATCCTATCGATGTTCTCCCTTATGAACTGGACAGGTGAAGCTCCGGCATACTGAACCCAGAATGTGTCAACGCAGAGCTTTAGCAGCTCAGGCTCGATCTCGCTGCAGATGATCTTTATTCCCTTCGCTCCATTCACGATCTCTTGGTGGTGGTTGTGGTAGCAGACCTCCACTCCAAAATCCCTCGCCCTCTTAGCAGCAGCCTTCATGAACTTCGAGTTCTCTCTGTACTCCTTCTCGGTGTTCCCCCTTCCGCCAGCTCCGCTGAAGAGAAGGTACCGCGCTTCGCACCTCCTGAGCAACTGAAGGCATGTTTCAACAACTTTCATATCTCCAACACCTACATGGAGCCCCACTAGGACCAGCCCCCTGGATGAGAACCGTTCCTTCGGATCTGCAAGCTTCTCTAGAGGCTCAGGTCCCATCTCAACGCCAGCGTAAGAGATGGATGCGACCTCGTCCAAGACACCATCCAGATCCTTTGCAGCCCTTTCCCCCCAAACGATGAGCTGAACTCCTATCTTCGGCTTCATATTTCTCCAGAGCCACCAAACATGCAGTGAGTATTTCTGGTTTTTCTTGGCGCTCTAATTCAGCGCATCATTTACCCGGTCGCTTGGCCCTCTGCAAATAGTCCTCGCGCGGAGGGCTGAAGACATCCAAGAATGTAGCGCTCTCGTTCCCAATGACCCTTACAGAGTGCCTCTCATTCGGCTTCAACCAGTATGCGGTGCCAGCCTCAACGATCACCCTCTGGCTTCCAGAAACTAACTCCGCCTTGCCGGAGAGGCAGATGCCCATCTGCTCATGCGGATGTGCATGCTCGGGCACCTCTCCCTTAACATCGACAAGGAAGAACATCAGATTATGGCCATTGAGAAGTACCTTTCCCACAACTCCCGGGAATGCCTCGAACGCCCCAGACATGTCCGATATTCTGGCTGTTTCCAAACTTTCTCACTCACCCTTGCCGAAATCAACCATCATTATTTGGTTTCGTGTGGCGCAAGTTCTGCTGGAATGCTAGAAGCCAATATTTGCAGACACCTGATCTAGTCTATTTGAGTTGAGTGAGTCCTCATATTCCAGTTCGGAACTGAAACCAGATCTTCAACGGTATGGCTTTGTGACGAGCCGCACCTTCTCTGGATCGAACTGGCGCGGTGTATAATCCAGCTTCCTGCCACATGACGGACATCCTCCACCAAGCCCCTGTATGATCTCTATTGGTGATTTGAGTTCATCCGATTCATAAAGGACTGCGCCGCACTTGCTGCACACAACCCTCTGAGTCAAGCGCACCGCACGCCCCCTCTATGCTTGCCTCTATATTCTTTACTACCTAGAGCTAGCTTTTTTATTAACCTCCTAGGCTTGGAGCGCCGCCCCTTGAAGGTCGTTTTAATCGCCGAAAAGCCCGATGCCGCCGCGAGAATAGCGAGGGCGCTTGACGAAAAGTCAAGGCCTAAGAAGCTGACAAGGAACGGCGTTCCGGTTTTCGAGGCAGTTTGGAAAGGGGACAGGCTCATCATCATCTCCGCCCTTGGCCACCTCTACGCTCTCAGGGCAGAGGGCTCAAGTGACAGGAGCAAGTATCCAATATACTCGGCCGAATGGGTTCCGCTGCATCTTGTAGAGAGGGGGAAGGGCAGGATTGAGACCTGGATCAAAACTTTGTCGAAATTTGGCGAAGGTGCGGACATTTACGTAAACTGCTGCGACTACGACATAGAGGGGAGCCTGATAGGGTACAACGTGCTGAGGTACGCGCTCTCGGCGCCAATCGAAAGGTGCAAAAGGATGAAGGTCTCAACGCTGACAGAGGAGGAGATCAGGGGAGCTTTCTCCACACTCCAGCCAAGTCTTGATTTCGCAATGGTAAGTGCTGGAGAGGCGAGGCACCTCGTCGACTTCCTCTATGGTGTGAACCTATCAAGGGCGCTGACAAACGCGCTCAAGCCCAACCTAAGGACCCACCTGACGATAAGTACAGGCCGTGTGCAGGGTCCAACCTTGAAGTTCATCGTCGACAGGGAGAAGGAGAACAGGAGCTTCGTACCTATCCCTTACTGGACCGTTGAAGCTCTGATCGAGATCTCAGGAAAAGTACTGCGCGCAAGGTACGAAAAAGAGAGGGTGGGGAGCGCAGATGAGGCAGAGAGGTTGCTTTCCGATTGCAGGGGAAGGGGCGGAACGGTTTCCTCCGTGAGTGCCTCGGTCTCGGAGATCGCACCACCAACCCCCTTCGATCTTGGCTCTCTCCAGTCTGAAGCCTACAGGGCATTCAGGTTCTCGCCAAGCAGAACACTTAGGATATCTGAGAGGCTCTACCTTGATGCTCTGATCTCCTATCCTAGAACGAGCTCCCAGAAGCTGCCCGAATCTATCGGATACAGGAACATAATTGGAAAGCTCAGGGAGCGTTATGGGGCAGAGGTTGGTGAGCTTCTCAGCCAGCCATTCCTGAAACCTATGGAGGGTAGGAAGGAAGACCCAGCACACCCAGCCATCTACCCAACTGGCGAAAGGCATGAAAGGGACCTTACGGAAGAGGAGAAGAAGCTTCTGGACCTTGTGACTAGGAGGTTTCTCGCAACTTTCTCGAAACCTGCAAAGAGGGAGTCGGTAAAGATCGAGGTGGAGATCGGAGGCCACAAGTTCTTTCTTCAGGGCAGGAGCGTAATCGATGAGGGATGGCTAAGAATTTACGGTCCATACTCGCCTTACAGGGATGAAAAGCTTCCAGAGTTCAGTGTTGGGCAGTCCTTGAATGTATTGGAGGTTGTGTCGGAGATTAAGTACACGAATCCGCCACCAAGGTTCAACCCAGCCAGCATCGTAAGGCTGATGGAGGAGGAGGGCATAGGGACAAAGTCCACCAGATCGGAGATTCTTGAAACACTCTTCAAGAGGGGCTATGTCTCGGGTGAAAGGATCGAGGCAAGCGAACTTGGCATTACGCTCGTCGAAACACTCGAGAGATTCTCCCCAATGATCGTTTCGGTCGAGCTGACTGCCGAACTTGAAAGCAAGATGGACAGGATCGAGATTGGTGAGCTGGACAAGGAGTCTGTGGTAGCGGAGGCCATACGCCACCTTGGGCCGATCTTGGAATCGATCAAAAGCAGGGAGGTTGAGATTGGGAAAAGCCTCAGCTTGGGAGCTATCTCAGCCCTTCTCTCGAAAAGGATCGTCGGGGACTGTCCAGTCTGCCATTCAGGCAAACTGACCATTATCTACTCGAGGAAGACGGGTAAGCGCTTCATAGGGTGCTCAAACTACGCAGAAGGCAAGTGCAGGTTCTCAGCCCCCATTCCCCAGCGCCCATACATCGTGATTCCGACAAGGACAAGGTGCAGCAAGTGCGGGTGCAACATGCTCCTCGTCAGGAAAAAGGGCTCCAGGCCCTGGAGGCTTTGCGTAAATCCAGCCTGCCCGTCGAAAAACAGAGGAAGCTGATGCTACCTTCCAGATTTGATATAGGATGAGAAGCGCTCCTCCAGAGAGCCCTGGGAAAGGAGGAACCTTGCAACTTCCGCAGCCCATTGCCCAACCTGCTCGGTTTGCAGAACTTTGGAGAGGAATTCTGATGCATCTATAGATGGCATGGCCGATTTCCAAGCCTTAAAGGCTTCCAGAAGATTCTCATATGCCATCCTGTGAAGGTTGCAGAACTCTGACTTCCCATCTGTTTGCCTTTTACAGCAGGCGCAGCTTGACAAGGGCGCGACCGGGCGAGCCAGTCAAGCTTAATAACGATGCTCTCCATTTCGAAGGCAAGGAAGGTAGTCGAAACGTCCGAGGCTATAAAGAAGCTATTGACGCTTCCCGAAAGGGTTGTAGAGCACATAGCAAAGTATGCAGCAGGCAGGGGCCAAACTGGGCAAAGATTTGGAAGAGGGTTTTCGGAGACCTTCTACATACTTCTGACACTGGGAACTGTTTTCGTCGCTGCCTTTCTGCTTGGAGGTGGTATGTACATTGCCATCTACAGTCCGAGTTTCCTTGTTGCAGGCCAGGGTCCGCTTGGCGCGATGTTCATCTACAGGGGAAACTCACTAGAGGAGACGTTCCTGGAGGGAATTTTCATTTCTATGCTCTACATCACAAGCGTGGCTGGGATGTACCTCATCTACAGGAGCACAAGGTACTCACACAGCCCAAGAACGATGTGGATGATATTCATCATAGGATTTTTCCTTCTGGTTTTCGGCATCTCGCTTATCTACCAGACGGGCAGATGGAAGATCGGCTAGAGAAATCTACCAAGGAACCTTCTTGATTCCTATCATGTATGAGATATAGTTGGAAATGACATGTATGGCTGGCGTGCAGATGAAGACGAGCGCGATCGAAGCTGGCGGCAGATCGAGGATAGGGTGGGAAATGGCATAAGCGCCGATCAGGAAGTCGAACTGGTCAAGTCCAGGAAGTGGTGTGCCAGGAGGCAATGATAGGCGCCTCTTGATGAATGCACCAGCAACGTCCCCGAGAACAGCCCCAAAGCCCATTGCAAAACCGAGGAGAGGTTCTCCCTGCACAAGGCCGACAAGCACTCCAGTAGCTACGCCTGCCATAAAACCTCTAACGGTCTTGTTCGAGCCAAGCATAGGCTTCCCGTCCACGAAGAGGCGGTTGCCATCGATCGCCCTTCCACCCCCGAAAGCTAAGGCCGAGGCGTTCGCAAGGTAGGCTGGAAGGAAAGTGAAGATTCCGATTGCAGCCAGCTGCACTAGATCCTCGATCAGCAACCGCTCTCCCCTCCATCATCGCCAACGATGCCTTCCTCAACAATCTTGTAGCGGAGGCGACGCTGCGATTCCAAGTTCTGTACCTTCCCCCTCAGCTTAAGTGGCTTGAAGAAGTTCCCCGAATGGTCCTTGTACATCTCTATGAGATTGTCCGACCAGTACTCCATCAGGCGGGCAGACACAGGTTCTCCTTCGAAAATGTTGTCTGAAGACATTTTTGCACCACATGTGACAAGTGCTGATACATTTCCAGCCCTCGAAACATTCCGTATCAGTCCTAAGTGCCTGTTCAGCTGGAAACTTTTTTCAAATATGTACCTATCTCTCTCCAAGGTTCCTTGGAGGCTTATTTGAAGCGCGTAGAGCGAATCTATCGAATCGATCACGAGAAGGGAAGCTAGGGGGTGGTCGTGAAGCTCAAGTTCGAACCTCTCAAGCAATCTGAGCTGCTCTTCGAATGTTCTGGGGGTCGCGATGTGGATCAGGCTCAAGACCTTTTCGGCGCGACCTTTCGCCACCTGGACAAGACGAGTTGTAGGAAATGTTCCTTGGCAGAAGATGTAGAATGTCTCGAATCCAAGAAGGGAGTTCGATACCGCCGTCTGGATGCTCAGGCAAGTTTTTCCGATTCCCCTCGAACCGAAGAAGAGCGTCACATCTCCCCTTCGTACCCCTCCACCAAGAATTGAATCGAGGCAGCTGCAAAGTGTTGGTATGAAGGGGGAGGACAACCCTTGTTCCAGGTCCGATGCATCAAGCAGGAGAGAATAAAGCCATTCCCCTTCGATCTGCGCAACAGTATTTTATTTGGGCTTGCTAGCTACGGGCAGGGCAAAGCTTCATTGGAACCCAGGAAAGGGACCCTTCTGTTTGGCGAAACGCTCCTCATAGATGGGCCAGCTTCCGTGCTCGTATTGTCAGGGAAGGGGTCAGCCTTCGGTGCAAATATTGCTGCAGGTGATAGAGTTCTTGCCAGGATTGGAAAAAGAATACCACTTACCCCCACCTCCAGGCGGCTTGAATTCGAGGCAAAGACAAGCGGAAAATTGGAGATAATAAAGTGCGATGCCATACCGCCAAGTTGGAAAAAAGCAGCCGAATCGACAATAGGAGCAGGAGGAAGGGCCATCGTTCTAGGTCGCGTCGATGCTGGAAAGACCGGCTTCTGCACCTATTTGGCAAACAGGGCTCTGCCGAAGCTTCGAAACGTTGGTTACGTCGATGGCGATGTTGGACAGCCAGAGATCGGACCACCGACAACCATAACGGCCGCCATAATGGAAAGGCAGCATTACGCACTGTCGAAGCTTCGCGCCACCTCCATGCACTTTGTTGGTAACACATCACCCTCATACTGCCAGGATAGGGTCATAGACTCGGTTGAGAAGTGCGCAGTTAGCTTGGAAACGAAGGGAGCAAAAATGGTCATCGTGAACACAGATGGCTGGGTTGATGAAGGTGGCCTTCTCCACAAAGCCAAACTGGTTTGCAGACTGAAACCCAATACCGTACTTTCATTTCTCTCAAAGGAAGAGAATGCTGCATTGTGCAGCATGTTGGAAGGTCCAACGAACCTGCTGATTTTAGAAAGGCCGGAGCACGCAAGGTCCCGCAACCAGGAAGAGAGAAGGAAAAGCAGGGAGAGCGCATACAGGGCCTACTTCAGGCAGGCGGATAGGATGAGGATCGAGCTCAGCAGGATCGAGCTTGTTAACGCCCCTTTTCGGACCTGGGGCGCACCAACAGCCTGCCATTCGACCTGGTTCAGGCTCGAAAGGGGATTGCTTGCAGGCCTGATGAGACGCGAATCGACCTTAGGCCTTGGAATGCTCCTTGGAATCGATCGCAGGAGAGGTACAATTGACCTTCTGTGCAGGGTTGAATCTGGCCAAGAACCTGACAGAATCGAGTTCGGCAGCATAAGGTTGGATAGCGCCTTCAGGGAGGTTGCCCACCCATTTTGAAGATATGTGGTAGATTAAAAGTACCTTTGGAGAGGAGAATTGCATCATGTCCGAAGAGGTAGCCCGATTCTTTCCATACAGCTCCTTCAGGCCATTCCAGGACAAGTTCGCGCTCAGGGTATATGCTGCCGCAGCCTCCAGGAAGGATGCTGTTCTCGAGGGCGTAAATGGTCTTGGAAAGACAGCTGCGATACTTGCAGCCCTTCTCCCTACGGTGAAGCAGAGAGGGCTATCCATAATCTACACATCCAGAACGCACAGGCAGTGCGACAGGGCCATAGAGGAGCTTGAGAAGATAGCCAAGAAGGCAAGCGTCACGGGCATCTCATTTCGCGGCAGGAGGGAGATGTGCGCAAACAAGTTCGTGCTTCAAAACTCCGATGATACGAGGACCGCCATGGAGCTTTGCAACCACCTTGTGAAGACGCACGGATGCTCTTTCTACGAAAATACAGAATCCAACCCGAGGACGCTTCGGAAGCTTTTGCGGGAATTTTCTTCCGGAGTATTCACATCATCGATGATAAAGGAAAGGTGTTCCGAGTTCGATCTCTGCCCATACGAGGTTGCAAAGCGTTTGCTTAGCAACGTCGATGTCGTCGCGCTCAGCTACTACTATGTCCTAGACAAGAACATAAGGGCAAATTTCTTCAGGTACTTCCAAAAGGGTCTCAGGAGATCTATCATAGTCTTCGACGAATCGCACAACCTGCCCGAGGCATGCAAGGAGGTGGCAAGCGAGGGTCTGACCCTCCAGAGCATCAGGCTTGCTGAGATCGAGGCGCACCAGCGGAGGCAGAAAAGGCTCCAGAAGATCTGCATGCAGATCGCGGAGGTTTTGCAGGAGATTGCAGAGAGAGCAAATGAGGAAGAGGAGCTGATCGAGCCGAAGGAGTTCGTTTCTGTACTCAAGAGAAGGCTCGGAACGCAGGACCTTGCAACGGTAGCTCAGAGGCTGGAAGATGCTGGTGAGAAGAACGTGATTGAAAGGCTTGCTGAGGGCAGAAGCCCGAGATCCAACATCAGGAGGGTGGGGACTTTCCTGAAGACTTGGCTCGAGACATCTAGCAAGGAGACCTTTGCGCATGTCATGAGCTTCAGGGACAGGGAGAACAGGAGGAACCCTGCTCTAGAGATAATTTCGCTCGACCCAAGGGACACGGCGAAGGAGGTCCTTTCCTCAGCATATGCAACGATAAGCACCTCGGGCACACTGGAGCCGCTCGACTCTTTTCGGGAGATCATGGGGATTCCGGAAGGGGCGATAACGGAAAGTTTCCCAGCTCCCTATGCACCTGACCAAATACTTTGCATCGCAGTCTCCGGAACGACGACGAAACTTAACGCCCGCAATCCAGATATGTATGAGAAGACGGCCAGGAGGATAGCGGTGGTATCTTCTTCAGCTCCAGAGAACATCGGTGTATTTGCCGCTAGCTACGATGTGCTTGAAGGGCTGAGAGAAGCTGGGATCGAGGACATGATTCGGAAACCACTCTTCTGGGAGAGGAGCGGGAGCACCTCGGGCGAGAGTGATGAACTGATCTATCAGTTCAAGCAGCAGGCTGGGAAGGGGGGTGGAGTATTGATGGCGGTAGCTGGCGGAAGGAGTTCGGAGGGGGCCGATTTTCCTGGAAAGGAGATGACCACATCTGTTGTTGTTGGCGTGCCATATCCCCGCCCAACCGCAACGGTAAGGGCGGAGATAGAGTACATGGAGCGGACATACCCGGAAAGGGGAAAGCTCTACGGCTATACCCTTCCCGCGATCAGGAAGGCATCCCAATCGGCAGGCAGGGCGGTCAGGTCTATAACGGACCGATCAGCAATCGTACTTTTGGACAGCAGGTTCGCAACTCAGTACTGCAAGAGGTACCTTCCAAGGTGGATAAGGGAAAACCTCTCCAACATGCCTGACGACGACGAACTTCTTGCCAGGAGGATCGCATCATTCTTCGCGACCAATAGCGATAAATGAAGGCGTAAAGAACGAAAGTTCGGTTCGGTTGAGGGAACAAGACATCCAGGAATTCCTTTCGAAGTTGGAGGAAGAAGGAGAGATCGAGACCATAAGGTCGCATGTTGAAGAGAGGTTCGAGGCCGCGGCCATCATGAAGGAGAAAGACCTTGGAAAGGCCCTCCTCTTCCTTTCCGTAGGAAAGTATGGCAGGAAGGTTGTAGCAAACATCTTCGGAAAGAGAAGGCGAATCTCAAGAGCACTGGGTATCGAGGAGGAGAAGGTGCACAGGCACCTTCTGCATGCTTTGGAGTCTCCCTTAAAGTGCAAGGAGGTTAGCAGCCCTACTTTCCAAAAGGTTAAGCCTGAGGAGCTATCGATGTTGCCTGTTCTTACGCACTATGAGAAGGATGCTGGACCTTACATAACGAGCGCTACAGTCATAGCTTCAGATCCGGAGACGGGTGTTCAGAACGCATCAATCCATAGACTGCTCGCCAGGGAAGGCTACTTCGTGATAAGGATGGTCGAGGGGAGGCACTTGCACCAGATCTTTCAGAAGTATAAGGCTAGAGGAAGGGACATGCCGGTAGCGATCGTCATAACTCCCAATCCAGCTGTAACAGTGGCAGCAGCTTCACCAGCTCCCTCTGGCCTAGATGAGCTTCAGGTTGCCGGAGCGCTGCTTGGAGAGCCACTCAGGGTCGTAAGGCTGGATGGCTCTGATCTTTCAGTTCCTGCTGAGGCACAATATGTCATCGAAGGATTGGTATCGATCGAAAAGACGGAAAAGGAATGGATGACCGACATCCTCGGAACTTACGACATCCCTCGCGAGCAGCCTGTTGTAAAAGTGACTTCGATCCACAGGAGCAGCGATCCGCTCTACCACGCGATACTTCCTGCAGGGAGTGAGCATAGGCTGCTGATGGGCCTTCCATTCGAAGCCCGAATATTGGAAAATGTCGAAAGGATCGGCATCAAGGTATTGGGAATCTGCCTCACAAGGGGCTCTGGAAGTTGGCTGCATGCAGCCATCAGTATAAGGAAGAACTCCGAGGGAGATGGAAGGAATGCCATCCTCGCAGCACTTTCGGCACATCCTTCGTTGAAGGGCGTTGTGGTTTTGGACGAGGATATCGATCCGACCGACTATGCAGCCATAGATTTTTCATTCGCGACTAGGTTCCAAAGCAAGGGAAACCTTGTGGTTGTGGAGGGGGCAAGAGGATCGAGCTTGGATCCTTCGGCTGACCAGAGAAGCATGACGACGCTGAAGTGGGGCATAGATACTACCCTTAGCTTATCGGTTGAAAAGGAGAGGTTCAAGATGGCCAAAATACCAGGCTTTGATAAGAGGTCATAAGATTGGGAGTTCCCAAGCCAAGTTATGAGATGATGAAGAAGATAGTAGAGGTTTTGCGCGAGGGCTCAGGGGCGAGGGAGTGCATCAAGATCAAGAGCGCACACATCTCGGGAGTATCGTACGCCAACATCAAGGATGCAGGAAAGGAGTTCCTCGAGGACGTGGCTAAATCTGGCGTTAAGGTGAAGGTGAAGACAACCACGAATCCTGGATGTGCCGAGATTGAGAATGGCCAGAAAATTTACAGATTGGGAAGAGAGTTGATCGAAAAACAGAGGAGGATCGTTGAGGCGCTAAAGGAGATTGGGGCTGAGGCGACGCTTACTTGCACACCATATGAAAATTATGAAATAGGATTCGGAGAGCACATCGCATGGGCTGAGTCATCAGCAGTTGTGTATGCAAACTCAATTTTTGGCGCTTGCTCGAACAGGGAGAGCGGAATCTCAGCTCTAGCTTCAGCTATAACCGGAATAACGCCCAGGTACGGCATGCATGTAAGGAAAAACAGGGTGCCAAAAGTAAGAGTTCATGTAGATTCTGAGGACCTCGACGAAGCCAGAATGGGAGCGCTTGGCTACCTGCTCGGCACCAGGTTGGGAGCGGATGTTCCATTCATCTCTGGGATCTATACAGATGAAAAAGGAAAACTGAAGAGTTTGCTGGCAGCTGCCTCCACTGCAGCCCCAGTATCTCTGGTGCACATAGAGAAGGTGACGGCCGAGGAAAAGTGGGCCAGTAAACTGGCGCCCCGAAGGGCAGAGCTCAAGATCGGCGATGATGAAATAGAGGAGCAAAGGGAGAAGCTTTCATTCGACTCTATAGATCCGGACTGCATCCTCCTTGGGTGCCCCCACCTCTCGCTTGAAGAGATTGAGCAACTTTTGAAGGAGAGCTCTGGCAAGAGGTTTGGAAAACCGACATACATCTTCACTTCCCGTTACGTGGCAGAGCTGGCGAGAAATCGAGGATACATTGAAAAACTTGAAAGATCTGGTGCATCGATCCTTGTCGACACATGCATACTGTGGAGCGGGCTGGATCGACTTGGCCTGAAGAGGCCAGCTACAAATTCGGCCAAAGCGTGCTTCTACCTCAGGAATGCGATGGGCCTGAAACCGAAGCTTTGCAGCATGCGGGATTGTCTGAGATGATTAATTTGGGGAAGAGCTCTGGCAGGGAGATCCTGCAGGATCGCTGTTTCTGATTTGGCTAGGCGCACGAAAGCAAAGGTCATCGTTGCTGGAAGGGTGGAGGGTGAGTGCATATCTTCGCCGCAGCCAATCACATTCTTCGGTGGAATCGATCCAAAGACCGGGGAGGTTGTTGAGGAGGGACATGCGATCAAGGGCACGAGAATAGGGGGCAAGATACTCTTCTTCCCGTGCGGAAAGGGTAGCACGGTAGGTTCGTACGTCATTTACGGCTTGGCGAAGAAGGGCATGGGTCCAATCGCAATAGTAAACACGAAGTTCGATGCCATAATAGCTTCAGGCTGTATCGTATCGGGCATACCTCTTCTATTGGTCTCAGAGGATTTCATGAAGCAGGTGAAGACGGGAGAAAGGGCGAGGATCTATCGTAGCTATGTCGAGATTTTGGAATGAAGGGCCTAAACATATTTTCAAGGCAATGCAAATTTCAGTAGGAAACCCTGAAGGCTGCAGGAGGTTCGCCGAACACTGAACGAGCAGCCACCTGAATCTTGTTTCTGTGTTCAGCTGTCGTGTATACCCTCGCGACATCCAAGAACCCCTTGAGGGAAGAGACAACGGGTGAGAGCTCGAAGATCGACCTCATCTCGTAAGACCTGGGCGTGCTCTCAATCGCCATAGGAATCTCGGTCTCGGAAGATTTCCCATAAATGGGGCGATAGGGAAGAGACGGAACAGTTGGAACGTCGATTATGACATACTCAGGATCCACGTGTGCAATCTCAGCTATCTCCTCTGCCAGTCTCTCCCGAATATCGAATCGCCCAAGAAGAGAAGGGTAAAGTTTGTGCTCGTGGTGGAGGAATGTTTCGAAAACAGCCTTCAGCAACCTTCTGTCGTTGTACCCGCTCATAAGGTCGCGGGCATACTTATGCTTGCCCTCTCCCTTCAGCGACATGATGCCCGATACAACATATTGGTCATCTAAGCGGAGGAAATCCTCAGAAGTTTTGAAATCTGTAAGGCCTAGAGCATCGTTTGCAAGGTCCATCGCCTTACAAACCATAATCTCAGCTGCCCTGACGGTCCTGTGGAAATAAACTGCCTTGAACATCATGTATCTTGCTATGAAGAAGGATTCCAGAGCGACCATTGCATTTACATTCATCGCAAGGGTGTCGTCGACCACGACAACGGAGTCTATGAGCCTCTCAACATCCACGTAACCATACTCTACGCCCGTGTGGTGCGAATCCCTCACGAGATAATCCATCATATCGACATCAAAGTGTCCCGATATGACCTGATTCAGAAGCTTGCTTTTGCCAGATGCCAATCGCCCAACTGAGAGTTCGCAAACCTCTTCTGGCGAAAAACCTGACTTGGAAACGATGTCCCTCAATTCTGTGTTGAGTATAAGCCACCTGGAAACATCCTCGTGCGTCATCTTCCTGTACTTGTTAAGCACCTCCTCATATACATGCGAAAATGGACCATGACCAACATCGTGGAGCAAAGCGGCAATCCTCAGCTTTTGCCAATCATCCTTTCCTATGTAGTTGCCCTCCAAGAGCTTCTTCCCGAGCTTGCCAGCTAGGTGCATTACACCAAGGACGTGCGGAAATCTTGAGTGCTCCCCACTTGCATATGTTAGGTGCGCTCCTGCGAGCTGCTTTATCCTCCTGAGCCTCTGCACTGGAGGAGAATCTATCAGAAGCTTCTCGGGCTCTGTAAATGTAACGTACTTGTACAGAGGATCTCTGATCTCGCCCACGAACTCCGACATCGACTATCGAATGGGAGCGCAGCTAGATAATGGTTGCTGTATTATTAGGGCATATGCTCTTGAGTTGCGACAAGCATCGCTCATATGAAGGCATAAAGAGGCTGAGAATCCCATACTCCCCTCTAGGGGCATCCGGTTCTCCTATCTGTGGCACTCTTCTTCTGCTACTACTAATGCTCGCCTCCATGCAGACAGTTGCTAACTTCAATGCCAAGCTGGAGTTTAGCACGCCTCATGTTTTTGCATATCGCCCTAGGCCCATAACGCTCGGCCACGAGGTTCATGAACATCAAGGAAGGAGCAGCCGATCAACCCATTGTCAAAGATGCCACCTCGATTATGCATGAACAGAAAAGCGCAAAGGAGAATTCTACTCGATTTGTGGCATTTCTCCATTAAGCTTCTTTCTGCTTCATGCACATTGGAACTGAGCAGTGAGATAGCTATTATAAAATGGAGAAGGCCAGGAACTGCGCGATGAAAGCTCGAAACGTACTTAGGAAATTGAACCTGTTTTTGGTCGACATAGATGGAGTTGTTGTTAAGGGCAGAACGCCAATACCGGGAGCAGCGCAGGCCATCGAAGTGATAAGGAGAAGCGGTGGCAAGGTCTTGTTCGTAACTAATAATGCATCAAGGAGCAGGGAGTCGCTTTCGAGAGAGTTGAATGGGATTGGCATAGCATCGAAACCGGAAGATACACTGACTACAGCCCACCTTGCAGCAAGTTACCTTGCAGCCAAAAAGGCGAGGAAGGTCTTCGTTGTCGGGGAGGATGGGCTGAAGGAGGAACTTTTGAAGGAGGGGCTCGTTATCGTCGATGGGAATGCCGAGGATTGCGACGCAGTTGTCGTTGGCATAGACAGGGGATTCACTTACAGAAAGATGGCAGATGCCAACAGGTTCATCAGGCATGGAGCAAGGTTCATAGCTACGAACACTGACGCGACACTACCAACTGAGAATGGGGAGGTTCCAGGTGCTGGAGCCATAGTGTCGAGCATAGCGACATGCACGGGGAAAAAGCCAAAGGTACTTGGAAAGCCCAGCACAGCACTCGTCGAGGCGGCTCTTCGAGCAACTGGAAGCACGATGAATCAAACGGCCGTCGTCGGTGACAGACCTGAAACGGACATGGCGATGGCTAGAAGGGCGGGCTGCATAGGAATACTCCTTCTAACTGGAGTATCTACAAACAATAGACGCGAAGACTATCCGCCAAGGCAAAGGCCAGACATCATTTTCCCTTCGTTAAGAGCTTTGGCGAGCGCATACAAGGAAGCCAAGCAAAGTTAACGGACAAGTACTGTAGTCGAATATCCTTCTGGGGCACGATTGGCGCGCAGAGTACTCTGGCCTTCGGCACCCCCGATGTCAGAAGGGAAGTTAGGAAGAGAATCGAGACGGTTGGAAAAGGAGGTGGTTTGCTCATTGCTCCGGCCCACACTGTAGAGGAACCCACACCTCCAGAAAATGTGATCGCTTTCTTCAAGGCCATTGACGAATTTGGAGAGTATTAACTGTGTAAGATTGTAGAGAACTATATACTGAAATTTGCACCAGTTCATGAACGAGATGCGGAGGAAAGGGACCATAGCATGTGTCATTGCTCTCAAATCGTTGGTCCAAGCATTTATGAATAGCTAAGACTGGAACAAAGCTGACCAAATCTGAAAAACACAAAAAGGTTGTCAAGATTTCCTAAAAATCAAATGACATTCTTTGCCCAGATATTAACAACAGGTTGGGATGCGCATAGAGCCCATTCCGGGGAAGCATCGAAAGAGATTATAAATGCTCAAAACGCCAGGTGAAGAGAGCCTCGGTAACTCAGCTGGTAGAGTACTACCTTGGTAACCTTGGAGATGCCAAGCCCAAAGAGGTAGAAGTCGCGGGTCCGAATCCCGTCCGAGGCTTTTAAAATAACCTCAACGCACGACCAAATGGAAGTGCGTGTATTATTCTAAGAGCATCGCTTCGAATATCTGGGTCCATTGCGGCTCAGATAAGTATGCGCTGAGGTTGCCCGATGTCGGTGATGGATGTCCAATGATAAATTACAAGGTCATGGGTCAAGACGAGAAGCTTAGAAGATTGAAAGACAAGCTTCAGTTCTTTGGAATATCAACATCTGTAGAGCGTCATTTAAGAGGGTAGGCAAGCAAGAAAGATTTACGTAAATCTGCAAGCCATTTTCTGATCGTCTTCGAGAGTTAAGAGAATCCTATGCCTGATTTGACCATCAAAGTGATGCCTATTTGGATTGTCAAAAACCAGAATGAGGACAACTTATGGAAAATTTCGAATAAACATTATCGCCAAAGATAATTAGGAAAATATAATGAGTTCAGAATGATAGCTTCGCACTCACGACTATAAACGGTAAACTTTACGAGGAGTTCTGAAGTACATTTGACATTCCAATCGTAGCAAGCAAAAGTAGCTCGAAGACTTTGTACGCTTGAACCATGCTTTCTGCTGCATAGCTTATCTTCAAACCATCCATCCGTTTTACAAATGGCAAAAGCTCGGCAGCATCGGCAAAGTGACTCGCTGAAAACGTTATCGCCATATCCACTGGCTTTTTGACTTCTAGCTTCTTCACTTTCCCCTGCTTGAAGTTGGAAACGGCACGCTTGACGCCCGCAACCAATTCCTGCTCGATCCTCGCCATGGCGTAGCTTCTGGCTGACACGCGGCTTAGCGAGCGCTTCAGAGCCACCCTCTCTGCCCACGGTGCATAAACTCTTACATCGTCTTCCAGAAGTTGCGCATCTCCAGCCACGAGTATTACTGGCACATTCATCTCCCCAGCTGCATATGCATTCAACAAAAATTCGCTTGCTGCGAGGCCATTTACCTCAACCCGAATTATGCTGCTTCCACTATAGGTGTGGTCGAAGGTAGACTTCGCAGTACCAAATTTGGCATGGTATCCAAGGAACAGGGCGATATCTGACCCCTCTATACCCGCCACCATGCTGAGAGGCCTTGGAAATCCTCTAACGATCTCGACATACTCTGGTAAGTCGTCCACCAAGAGATTGACCATCGGGCCATGACTGTCTGCAACTAGGATTTCATCGAAGCCATTCCCATGGAGCTCTTTAGCTGTAATGAGCGCCACCTTCGTGGCGATCTTCCTGGCTTCTTCATACAAAGACCCTTTGAGGCCCAGATGACCCGGAATGACTACATAAGGAAGTCCTTCCATGTCTATCGAAAGGAAGGCTTTCATGGGACCTGTTCACAACTTTTGAGGAATTAAGGCTTGTGCCCATTTTTCATACAGATGAGGGTCGGAAGAATGGTTTGGTAGTTTGCTGCCAGTTCACCAGGCTGAAGGCTCTCTTTTCAAAGATATATGTAAGCCAAGCATCGCCATCGTGCAATGATCTTGCCTTTCCATCGAACCCATAATGTTAGCAGACCAACGTCAAATACCGAATCGATTAGAATGAATGCATTCCCAGTCAGATGTATCGCGTTGCAAATCGAATGAAGGGCATGCGCCATAATGAACTACTTTGCATAGGCCTCTACGAGGTCGCGAGCTGTGACGATGCCAACAAGTTCGCCATCTTTGGATATGGGGAGCCTCCTCACCCTTTTCGAAGCCATGATGCGCCCAGCCTCCAGCACGCTCGTTCCAAGAGGGGCTGTGACAAGTGGCGACGAAGCCACCTCACCCACCTCTACATTCAATGTCCTGTCCTTCGCCAAGAATGATGTGAGAAGATCTCTTTCTGTGAAGATGCCCATAGGCTCCCCTTTACTTGTAATGATGACGCTGCCGATCCTTTTTTCTCCCATCGTCCTTGCTATGTTTGCTACAGTAGTCTTTTCGTCGGCTGTCGTAACCTTTCTGGTCATGAAGTCATCAATTTTAATAGCGGTTTCAGGAGCTTCGGGCAACCTCCTGATAAGGTCAGAGGCGGTAATAATGCCAACTAGATCTCCACATTCAAATACGGCAAGCCTTCCCTTCTTCTTTATCATCGTCTGAGCTGCTTCCCTTATCTGGGTTGTGGGACATATTTTGATGAGCGGGTAGGACATCACATTTTCAACTCTGACCTCTTTCAGATTCAATCCCTTTGCCAAAACCTTGCTCAACAGGTCCCTCTCGGTTACTATTCCAACAGGAGTTTCGTATTTTAGGGCGATCAAACTTCCTATGCGTTTTTCTCCCATTGTTCTCGCGGCCTCGTCCATCGGAGCTTCCGTGGCAATAGTGACAACATCCCTGGTCATTATCTCCTGGACCTTAAGGTATCTCTTGTACTCCTTGTATGCAAGGTCGATGACGCTTGGGTACTCTCTCCCGGCCTCTTTACGTTCCCCCATTACAATCCTGCAATAGAAGTTGTCGTAACTTTGAATTAAGCTTTACTCCTAGATATAAGCAATTCAAATCGATCGCATGCAGTATTCAGAAAAATGCCTGACATTTTGACCAGTAGAAGAGGGTCTGGGGTCATAGCATCTATTGGAGGAAGATTGGCTAAGCTTGCTTGATGCAGCCATCGAAGAACCTCTTTCCGTTCCAGAACATCCTTATTTTTAGTAAATCGATCCTCCTGACGTATTTTTTGGGCAGGATGACCATCTGAACTAGCGATGTGCTATCCTTGTATGGAAAAAACCAATTCCTCCAAATCTGATGGCATGCATGTTCTAGGTTGGTAGGAAGAACTCTGGGTGCTTGTTGTTGGCATGGTCGAAAGTGAGCTGCACATAAGGCCCACCTTCGGCCCTAGTAACGAAGATGTCCCAAAGTGCCCTCGTCTCAGTATCGCTCATGCTGACATTTCCGTTCATCGAATATGCGATGTACTTTCCGTCTGGGGACCAATCAGAAAAATAAACTGAGCCATTAGGTGCAGGAGCCTGTGCAATGGCTCTTAGTGACAACTTGCGTGAGCAAAGAGGGTCAAAGGGGGCGATGCCGATCTGGATGTCATTCGGATTCCAGCAGATGAACTCACCATCCCACGACAGGTCTGGCCGGCATCCGTTAATGCCACACTTTTCAAGAGAATAGACCTGCTTGTCCTGAAGGTCGATGGCCACTATTGCATGGCCAAACTCAGCATGATCGTGAACGGTCGCTACGATCCACTTGCCAACTGGAGACCAGCATGGGACATATGCGTGGTAAAGCTTGCCAACCAATTCTTCGATCTCCTGTGCACGTATGTCGTATGCGAAGAGCCCGGTGTTCTGGTAATCCTTTGTTTTCTCCCGTCCTAGGCGCTTTACAAAAGCGATCTTACATCCATCTGGATCCCAGCATGGATCTGTCGCGTCCCTTTCTACCAACATGCGTTCATTGCCATCAATCCTCATCCAGTAAATGTCGAAGCACGGGACTGTTCGCTCGTCAGGCATCTTTTCCATGCGCATAACAGTGAAACACACACGCCTGCCGTCCCGTGAGATGTGCGGATAAATCTCATCCAGCTCGGGGGTATTCGTGATGTTTATGGAGTTAGAACCATCTGCATCCATAACATACAGCTCGCTGTTTCCGTCCCGGCGAGACTGGTAGCAAATCTTGAGGCCCGAACGTTTGAGTTCTTCGCGCAGCTCAAGCTGTTCAGTGGAATCTTCGTCCGCGGAATCGGCTGCGACCGTGGGATAGATACCAGGGCTGATTTGGTTGCCAGCATCTATGTGGGGCGCCCAATCTCCCTTCCTTGTCCACTTGGCGCTGTATTCTCGGGTGCGCATCTTCCTTCGACAGCGCAAATTATGAGGTTGAACCATTTAAGTGCAATTCAAAATTAAGGGTTCGTCGATCAAAAGCGACCTTTGCCTATGTATCATGAACCCTCAGCTCCCCTCAACACCATTACTGATGTGAAGAACAGGCAAACCAATGCCAATGCCACGCCAACCAATCCGCTTATCTCTGAGATTATGATTTTGGCAACAGACAAGCCAAATATGGCCGCTACCAAATGGATGAATGTTCTGTAAGGTTCTTTCACATTTCCACCAACGATGCTTTACTTGGTACCAGAGCCTTGGACATCGTGATGGCAAGATGGCGCCTCACAGCACAGGTACCTGACTTCCATAGAACTTCCGCCATATTTGTGACTTTTGCTCCTCGAAGGCTCCTTCAGATGCATGCTAAAGGAAGGCCAATTAAGCTGAACATAGCTCTCCATTTCGCGCTTTAATTAACGACTTCAAAATGATCGTTCTCTTGGATTACGTTGGATAGAAAAGAATGAAGCAAATATTGCCGCTATCATGATGTCAGACCAGTATTCTAGCGCTTGGACAATGTTATTTCTTCAAGGCTTACGGTGGTTAAAAGGTGCTTGATAGAATTTTGTAGAGCTCCTCCGAAATTGACCTGTCAAGCTCTATCTCGTTTATCACCGAGTAGTAGTATCCCCCTCTTTCGGCGAAGGTCCTCAAGGTCATCATCGCCTTTGAGAAATCCTCCTTGCCAAGATCGACGATCGAGGGCCTGGCTTCCAGCCCCATGTCGCGCATCAGCTGCAAAATCTTATCGAACTCGTTTTCTTGGATATAGGACATTGCTAGTATTCCGACCGCGAGCAGTTTTCCGTGTACATACTGCCTCCTTGTTAAGTATTCAACATTATATGCGAAGAAGTGTTCCGATCCCTCCTGAGCCCTGTCGCTCCTAAGTTTCTCTGCAATCTCGGCATATCCAAGGTAAAGCTCTACGATAGTTTTTATTCCTTCATCTGTAACATCCCTTACCTCGAAACGATTCTCTGCAAGCTTTGCCAGCATGTCGCGAGCCTTTTCGTAGTAGCTCTGGTCGAACCTCTCCTTATGCCTGCTTGATGCGATCTTCCAGTCATATTTAGCTGTATGAGAAGAAAGGATGTCACTCGCTCCATATCGCACGAGCTCCTTGGGAGCCTGCTTTATCAGGGAAAAATCAACAAGTATACGATCTATTTCGACGTGGCCAATGTACCTCACCCTCCACCCCTCTCTAATTCCGATCGCGCTCGTGACCGAGGCGTCTGAAGAAAGGATCGTGGGAACCTGCACGAGCCTTGCCCCCTTCTTCAAAGCGATGTATTTCGCCAAATCGTGCGACGACCCTCCTCCGATGCCTGCCACAACATCGACGGGCGGCACAGCTTTTTCCAAGCTCTCCAAGGTGCGGAGCTCCATGTCCTGAACGAAAACAACAGCTTCAGGCTTTACAGGAAGCTTCCCCTTCACCAGGTTCCATGGAATCTCCATCGTAGCGACCGCGAGCCTTTCTCCGGGCTTGGCGATCTCTCCAACTAGGCTTTCCCCATATATGATCTCGGGGCGTTTCCAATCTGGATCGTAATACCTTTCTTCGGAATGCTTTGGCATCACATTCGCCTTTCTAATGGAATGGATCTTCTAAAATAAGATAGTTCTTAATGCTTTGAATGCCTCGACATATTCGCCCAAACCCGTGAGCGAGCCTCTCCACCTGTTCAGCGCCAGCCCAACCTGCTCCCAGTATGGCTGGGCTGCCATCTGCGATCTGTGCCGCCTTATCGCCTCCCTCTTAACCTCAACAACATCCGTAATGTCGACGAAAGCATTCGGCTCATGGAGCGGATAGTAAACCTCGTAGGCATACAGTTCAGGGGTCCTCCAAACATCTTTACCAAATTCTGGGTAGTTTTTGTACTGTACCCTGAAGACCGCCTCTTTGACGAGCTTTGATGTATTGATATGGTCCAGATTTTCCTCCCCGCTTGGAGCATCAGAATGGTGAACATAGATTCTGTGGGGTTTGAAAGATCTTATCACTTGCCCGGTCCTGACAAGAGGCTCGTGACCAAACTCCAGGAAACCGTCCTTGAATCTAAAGAACTCCAAATCATTCACTCCTAGCACCTTGCAAGCTTCCGCCGCCTCTTTCTCTCTGATCTTAGAAAGCTCATCCGGATCGATGTCAAGGGCTCCGCCGCTTCCATCTGTCATGAACACGACTTTTACCTCGTCTCCCCTCTTGACGTGTTTGAAAATAGTGCCCGCCATCCCAATGGACTCATCATCTTGGTGGGCTCCGAACACCAAAACCCTCATTCAGGTTCACACTCTGACCTTCGCAAGGAAACAACTTAACTTAAGCATTCTCACACTTGTAGAAAATTTGCCCGGTGTTTTAGAATGGGATGAAAAACCTCGTTACGCCCATCAGGCCACCTACCAGTACGAAGGCCATGCAGCCAGCCAGCATGCCTCCTGCAAGCGGCAACCCAACCTCTTCATAGGCCTTGCTTCCACCAACCCTCAAGGTCAGGTACTTCAGGACCCATGCCACCAAGAACGGGAACCAGACACCGAAAAGCATCGAGGAGTTACCAAAACCCAATATGAAGCCTATCGGCTCGAATGGGAACCAAACATACCTTGCATGCATCAAGGAGAAAATCCCTACGATGATGAAGCCCCGCTGCCACATACTCGATCCAAGACCCAGAGGCTGGTTGCTGATCGTAGTACCAGGGATCGGTTAGATGTGCAACGATTCCGTCGCCGTAACCCCAGTTGAATTGCACAGATTTACTTATGCCAATCGCATAACCGAACCAAAGCACGCCCAATATCGCTGGAAGTGGCGTAATGATGAGCACAACAGCCAAGGCTCTGAATATGTTTTTATTGCTCACTCCAGCAAGCCTTGTTATCCTGAAAGATGCAAAGGATCCATAGCTCCTATCTTATCACATGACCCCAACATTTAATAAATGAATGACATCGGGCCTCAATTGGACGATTAAGGATAAGATCATATGTTTTTGAATGTTGTATGGGCTCTGTTAACATACCAGTTTTTCAAGCCATGACTGTGCCAAGCCTTACGATTTGTATAATCTCTTCGAACTAGGATAGCAACAAACCAAAGCTAACCTAATCTTCCAAAACGTCAATGAACAGGAAAACACAATTGATGATCATCGATATGTAGTGGATGGAGTTCATCAAGCATGAGATCGAAGAAAAAACAATATTAGGGCTTCTCACTCACGAAGTTCGTAATGGATGGAAAGCATGATTATCGATATGCATGCACACATTGGCGATTTGCGCTCACCGAATAATCTTTGGCGTAAACCTGTGACCATAGAGAGCCTGATCGCACGCCTTGATGATGAGGGAATCGAAAAGGCAGCCGTTCTGCCCTGGCCTGCCTGCCCCGAGGCCGTAACGTTTCCGGGCCTTTTCGCACCTGAGTGCGACATCGTCGGACAGATTCGTTCAGCAGCACGCCACATGGATCGTCTAATCCCATTTGGCAACGCTGATCCTCGATGGGGCGGGAACTCATCGCAAACCGATTTCTCATGGCTTCTTGAACGCTTCGTGGAGATGGGCTGCGCTGGCATGGGGGAGGTGAGCGCCAACATATACTTCGATGATCCGCGTACCATCAACCTGTTCAGGCAGTGTGGCCAGTGGGGTCTGCCTGTAACTATTGAGAGCTGCGGGCCCGGAGAAGGCAATTATGGTTTTGTTGACGAAGTAGGTTCCCCTCACTTGGAAAGGCTTTTGCAACAAGTTCCAGAAACGATAGTCGTCGGACACGGCCCAGGTTTTTGGGCCGAGATCGGCGCCAACCTGAGGGTGGAGGAAAAATCGGGTTATCCAAAGGGCGCGATTATCGAGGAAGGCAGCGTAGCACGTCTACTGCGCACCTATCCGAACCTCTATGCTGACATCTCAGCCTTCAGCGGATACAACGCCCTGACCCGGGACGAGGCGTATGGTGTACAATTTCTGAATGAGTTCCAAGATCGCTTGATTTTTGGAACCGACGTTTGTTTCGCCGACGAAGAAGGGCGAACGCAGCACCTGAACTACCTCCGTAGGCTGCTCGCGGAGGGAAAGATCGACCAAGAGGCTTTCGAGAAGATCACGTGCCGCAATGCCCTGCGGATCATGAAGAGGCTCAAGTGACCACTCCCTTCTTATGGTTAACGCTGAATTTTATTCCAGAAGCTTTGCATCGATCATCGCATGCAGAATCGGAGCATGTACCATCTTATCATATCAAAGAGCTCATTCGTAAGTGAGAAAGTATCATTAAGGTTATAAGACCTGAACAGTTGAAAAATGATAGATCACTTGAGTATGATCGTGGACATACATGTGCATATACCTTTTCTTGATCTTGAAAAAGTGCAGCCAGGTTGGCGGGAAACTTTCAAGGAGATGCTTGAGGCTGGCGAAAGGGCTGGAATCGACAAACAGGTGGTCCTGGGTCTTTCCAAGAATAACGAGCTTGTGAAGGAGCTGTTAGATGCATTCCCTGGCAAGCTAATAGGCTTCATAAGGGGGATCTGTCAAGATCCGGATGCTCCAGCTATCTTGGAGAAGTTCGTGAAGGTGTACGGGTTTAAGGGGGTGAAGATCCACTCTGAGCCAAACTTGCCCCTGATGGGTCTGCTTGTGGGCCACCCAATCTTTCTGAAAGCAGCGGAGCTGAGAGTTCCAGTTCTCATTCACAGCTGGCATGAAGAGGAGGGCCTAACTCAGGAGGCGCGCGAAGTGATTGGAGCTGAGCATGTTTTTCCAATGCGTATCGCAGCTGAACTTGGAAAAAATTATCCAAATACGACATTTATTTTCGCTCATGCAGGAGGGATGTGGGTTAAAGCTTTTCAAGCTGCAAAGCACTACCCAAACCTTTACTTCGATACGTCCGGCTTCGATCCAGAGAGGGGTATCGTTGAAAAGGCCGTTGAGGTTCTAGGACCAGAAAGGATCTTATTCGGTTCAGATGCACCTGGTCGAAATTACGCAGCCCAGCTGGCCAAGGTTCAGTATGCTGATATCAGCGAGAATGACAAGCGGCTCATACTGGGAGAAAATGCAGCCAAGCTTTTGGAGCTGGTGTGATGGCCTTGATCGTTGACATTAATGTTCTGCTAGGAAGATGGCCCTTCATGCCATTGAAATATGAAAGTGCAGAAGATATCTTGAGGCTGATGGACAGGGCTGGAATCGAAAGGGCTGTAGCCACCTCTCTGAACAGTGTCTTCTACTATGATTATGAGATTGGAAACAGGGAAGTAGGGGAGGCATGCAAGAGGCATCCTGACAGATTAATGCCGTTCGCGGTAATCAATCCTAACTTCTACCTCTGGAAGGACCACCTGAGGGAGTGCGTCGAAAGTTATGGAGTTAAGGGCATAAAACTCCACCCTGACTACCACAAGTTTAGCCTTTTGGCTGGAGAGATTGCCGATTTGATGGGCGAGGCCAGAAGGCTAAAGCTACCTGTTTACGTTCAGACAAGTCTTTTGGATATGAGGCACCACCCAGGCTACTGCTTCGTGCCAGAGGTTCCGATACTGGAGGTGGCCCAAGCCATTGAACATTATCCGGAGAACACTTTCATAGTTGGCGGTGGGAAACACTTCAGCAGTTCTGTCCAGATACTTTTGAAATACGCCCCAAAGAGCACGAATTTCTACATTGCAATTGACGGGATTGGTGGGCCATTTGATGGCCTGGAGAGATTGGTGAAGCAGATCGGGAGCTCGAGGATACTCTTCGGAACACGGACCCCAATTCTTTATGCAGAAGCCCTAAAGCTAATGGTTGAGCTTTCGAAGATCTCAAGCGAGGATAAGGAAAAGATACTTGGCGGAAATGCGGCAGAGCTTCTATCCATTAAAGGGAGTTAATGAGCATAAGACAATCAATCTTTACATAAGGATCAAAGGTTACCCCCAGTACAAGCCAGACCAATAACAAGCCCAAGAAATGCCATAGGCGCTTTCTCCATCGATCTTGCCATATCAGATTTTGTATATCTCGCATGGATTCGTATACAGGATACGCCATGCCAAAGATATTGCATTATCCACCGTCAAGTAACCCTCATCGATTTTTCTAGCAAGGACCTTTGCAAGGCACTTCTTGACAAGGGAGAGCTTGCCATAGCTCCATTCGCAATTGTAGGCATCTGTCGCTACCAGAATCCATTTATTTGCAGGCAAAGCTTCGACTCTTTCCGAGATGAGTTTCTCAATGTACGTTGGGAAAAGATTGTGCCACCAGAATGCCAGAAGTGTGACATTCGGAAGCATTCGGGCGATGATCGTTAGCTGCTGGCTCAGAGCTTCAGCGCAATACATGACATTGAACTTGACCTTCGGGAAATCCTTGAACACTTTAAGAATGCTAGGAATCAGCTTATGATTTACGTATACGTAGGATTCGCCGTAGCCAAATTCACCTTTCCTTCCACCGAATTTCCACGCAGCTCCCAAGTACCACTGAGCCACCGCCCTATCCTCGATGGTTTGAAGAAACTGGTAGAGGAACCTAGTGGACAGGGCATTTCTCTCCCTTTGGGATAACTCCTTTCCCGAAACGTAATCCCTGTATATTCTCCTAACTTCCGCATCTTCTGACAACATTATGTCCAGGTTTTCATCTATGGCCGAACCGAAGCTTCTGATTCCCATTCTGATGTTCTTCACTATCAACTCTGTGAAGCTTTCTAGAGCTGAGTCTAGGTTTTCAGGATAAGCGCCATGCTCCGCCCCAATAAAGGCCATTAGGCTTTCGAGGTAATTGGGGCCAAAACTGAACGATTCCAAATGGGGAAGGAGGAATGAATATTTGCTAAATGTTTCTCTTTTTCTTTCCGTCGCATCACTTGTGCAGCATAGGCATGACTTTACATTGAGATTCTTTACAAGAAGTTTTTCAGGCCATGAGGGATCATCTCCAGCCATAGCTATCTTTTTGTTCAAAATTTCCCAATTTTTATCGCTGAAGTCCAAGCCGTACAGGTCCTTAAGGATCTTCCTTTGGCACCAATAGGTTGCGGTATTCTCTATTAACGGTACATATCTTAAGTAATAAGCTACTTTTTCATTGATGGGTGCTTGGGAAGAGAAAAATCTGTCATCACCTCCAGCTGAAACGATCTCTCTTTGAAGGAAATGGTAAAACAGGATGTCACCTATGTTTTTCGCTTGAGGCCTTTCTGGGTCGATATGGGAGTGAACATCGATTATGGGGATTCTATCCAATTCCTCACTTAAGCTCTCGCTATCCATTTCTGAAGTTCCTTCCAAAAACAATGCTAGTTCTTTTATAACCTTATTGACTACGTACATAGAGCAATATAATTTCACAATTGCCGATAACCAGCAATTTCTTTCCTTTATCTTTCTTACAGTGTCTAGTACCATATCTTAACCAGCAATGGAAAGATCATGGGCGGTAGAATCTATTATTCTCCGTCTCTAAAGTTAACGCCTGACAAGAGAAGCTATTCTGAGCTATTTTAAGGCATAACTATCGATGGCAGGGTCAATCCAAAAGGGCTTGAGCTCCGACATATATTCGAAATCCACCATCGATAGAAAACCTGATCCAGAAGCAAACAGAGATCAGTAATGAAAATATCTCATTCAAAAACCAAAAATTCATCACAGCACTCTTTATCCTGCACAAAATGCAAGAGAGAAGAAGTAAGAAATATTTAAATTCCCTCCCATAACTTGGACATCAAGAACATGCATCTGTTAATGTTTTCAAAGATGCTAAAGGATGTTGGCAATCTATCTGTGAGTGAGTCTGGGGATCGCATCGCCGAGATGGGTTTCGATGGAGTGGACCTTACAGTTCGACCAAGGGGCCATGTGCTTCCAGAGAATGTAACCGAGGCTCTACCAAAGGCTGTGGAGATATTGGAATCGAAGGGATTGATCGTGCCCATGATCACGACGAGCATTACCGATTCGAAGGAAAGATATGCTGAAGAAATCTTCAAGGCTGCTTCTCAGTGCGGAGTGAAGTTCCTCAAGTTAGGTTACTGGATGTACGAAGGCTTCGGTAAACTAAAGTGGCAGATCGACAAGGTTCGCAGCCAGCTTGAAGGGATCTTTGAGTTATGTGCAAAATATGATGTAACTGCTGGGATACACATTCACTCAGGTGACTATCTGAGCGCAAACCCTGCCATACTCTGGATGCTCCTTGGGGACTACGATCCGAATAAACTGGGCGCTTACATCGATCCAGGCCACATGGCCGTCGAGGGTGGCTTATCTGGTTGGAAAATCGGTATGGACTTGCTCCAAGAAAAAATAAGGATGGTTGCTGTTAAGGATTTTGGCTGGTTCCGAGAGATAGATGATAAAACTGGTCAGAAAACTTGGGTTCCCCGCATAGTGCCACTCTCTGAAGGCCTGGTTCCTTGGCAGGAAGTTTTTGGTTACTTGAAAAAGATTGGGTTCGATGGGCCGATTTCTATCCACAGCGAATATGAAAATGTAGATATTGGGACTCTGATCAGCCAAACAAAGAAAGATCTGGATTACATCAGGCGAATTCTGGATAAGATTTAAGCGCATCTCTGGACGATTCATATACCGCTCTGGTGGATCGATTGGATTCCGACATCCGGATAGTAAGCTTGGAACCGATCCTAAGATCGGATGAACTCCGCGTCCCATTGAAGTTTGGTGGCGTCGTGGTTACAGATTCAACATCTCTCATCGTAAAGGCTACGGTTGAAAACAAGAAGGGCGATGTGGCGGAAGGCTGGGGAGCAATGCCCCTCATCGATAAATGGGCTTTCCCAGATCCGACCGACACGCATGAGAAGAAGTTGGAAGCGATGAAGCTGATTGGCGAGGGGACTTGCAAGATGCTGGAGAAGCGCATGCATGATTCCTTTGCCCACCCAATCGACATAATGTTAGGAGCAAGGGACGAGATCCTGAGGCTTGCGAGGGAAGTTGATAGAGAGGTCGGACTGAAGGTTCCAATGCCAGTTCTAGGAGTGCTCGTGTCCACTTCTCCGATAGATGCAGCTCTCCACGACGCATTTGGTCGAGTAAACAAAATCTGTTCTTACGATGGGTACAGTAGCAAGTACATGGAGCACGATCTAAGCTTCTACCTTGGAGAGGAATTCTGCGGAAAATACATCTCGGACTACCTTCAGCCTCGCTATGCGGAAGAGCTTCCAGTTTTCCACTTAGTTGGAGCCTTGGATAAACTGACGGAAGATGAAGTTGATGCTAACGACCCAAAGGATGGCCTGCCCGTAAGCCTTGAAGAATGGATTAGGAGAGATGGGGTTTTCTGCCTGAAGGTGAAATTGAGCGGCACAGACATAGATTGGGATGTTCAGAGGACGAAGGCAGTAGCCGAAATAGCATCTGAAACCCTCAGGCAGATGGGACAAGAAAAGTTCTATCTCTCTGCCGACTCCAACGAGATGAATCCAGATCCCGATGCAACGCTCGAATACCTCAGGAAGTTGAAAAGGACCTCGCCTTTGGCATTCGATAATTTGCTTTACATAGAACAGCCAACTGAGCGTGAGCTTGCTCGTCACATGTTCTCGATGAAGGAAGTTGCTAAAATCAAGCCAGTTCTGGCCGATGAGGGAGTGACGGACCTTGGCAGCTTCGATCTAGCCCTCAATTTGGGCTGGTCAGGAGTTGCAGTCAAAGCATGTAAGTGGCATTCATCAAGCCTCCTGTACATATCGAAGATGGAACATTATGGAATTCCATACTCGATCCAGGACTTGACATGCCCAGGCCTGGCGCTCGTGCACTCTGCCAGCCTAGCTGCACGCTCGAAGCCTTTGAAGGGATTTGAGTACAATGCTAGGCAGTATCTTCCATTCGCCTACATGGAGGTCCAAAATAGACATCGAAGCTTATTTACCGTAAAGGAAGGAAAAGTTAGAACTGAAACTCTGCATCCATTTGGCCTTGGTTTCTCAATCGATGGGCTCAAATTGTAGAGATATATGATCAAGATTGTCACTGGCTGATTTGTGCCCGCTTCCAGACAAGTGATAAAGTCACAACTTGCCGGTAGCTTTTGTCGATTAGCACAATTAGGGACAGTTAGAAGCACGATCAAGGTCAGTTGAGAAAGGGCATGTCTTAACAATCTCTTCATCTATTAGCATCGTGCTCGGCGAAGCTTTTATTTTCCAAGTTAGTTTGTGCTATTTCAAGAGCCAGAGGTGGCTGCAGAAATTTTCTTCTAAACCATCCTTTTCTCTCGCAACTAGAACATTCGCTAATTTGAATCTTATCCAATTATCACAAATCTTTTTCGCACTTCAGCTTGTATTTTAAGACAATGCTTATGAGTTACTTTTCCTTATCGTCTCGAGCATCGCTTCTATGTTTTCTCTTGGCGTTAAGGCCGTAACTTGGTTCGAAACGCCAACGATTATCCCCCCGCTCCTTTTGGCCTCCTCCATGCAGGATCTGGTCTCGGAAATTACATCTTCTATAGATCCTCTGTGCAGGGTATGGGAACTGATGTTTCCTATGCATGTCAGTTTTGGGTATCTTGTCCTAAGCCTTCCAAGGTCCATTCCAGCCCTCCTATCTATCTCGTAATAGCCATCCACTCCTGATCTTCCGAAGAGGTCGTCGGCAACTGGCCACAGATTGCCATCTGATGCGAACAGATAGTACATGCCATATTCATGACAAGCATCAGCAATTCTCCTTAGTCTTGGTAGCAGCACATCATGGAAAAATTTTGGTGAGTAGAATGGACCGTCGTTCGAAGCCATGTCCCCGCCCCCGAAAATGAACTTGGCTCCAGCATCGCTAAGCGCCCTCATGGACCTGACCGCAATCTCTGCTTGCACATCGAGATGGCGGGCAACGATATCTGGCCTAGCAACGACCGCATGCAACCATGTTTTCGAGCCCAAAGGTACGCCGATGCTGCCACCTCCGACCCTCAAGGCATACTCGTTTCCAAACTCCTCAACTATCGCCTCAACATCTTCAAAATCCTCTTTCTTCGGACGATAGTTCTTGAGGGAATCCTCCTGCGCAGCTACGCTCCTCTCCAAGTCCGAAAATGTTTCCTCCTTCCTGGGGCTTTGCGCTACGACTTGGAAGAGCTCCGTCTCGGGATCTAAACGCCTTATCTCCCATGTGCCCTCTGGATCCCCGAGCATCAGCGTGTACCTATCTATGACCTTGCATGGTTTGAGGTCCAGGCGCCAATACTCATATCTAATGATATCCTGTTCAGTAGCATGAGCAAGTTCTATCGCATCTATCCTTGATTTCTCTATAAATTTCTCATGCGCTTGCTCTCCATTCAAAAGCGATATAGCTTCTCTCCACTGCTGTATCCCTCCTCCAACGTATGCCTCACGCCCCAAGATGTGTGATGCGGCCCTCGAGGAGAAGCCTATGTGATGGACCGCAATTCTATCGGTTGAAGCACATGAAAAAGTTGCCAATACTCTTTCTAGAGGTTTCATGGGGCCCATGACCAAAATGCAACGCCTTCGTTCAGGCTAGATAACACTTTTCAGAGCTTTTGGTTCCTTTTTTAATATTGAGTGCAACAATTGCGCCGCGAACAGCTACTTGAGGTGCTCAACGGCCTCTCGGCGAGGAAAAAACATCTTTGCTATTACTTTACAGCAGCGTAATAGCAAGAAACATAAAATAACGTTCGGACATTAAATAATGAACCATAGGCCCTGGAGTGGGGCGATAGGATGTCCTTATTGAAGGAAATAGTTGAAAGCTACATGCAGAAGGTTCCTGGATTGGGGGAGCACTGCAACAGGTGCCTTAGAACTGAAAGATGGGGAGGAAGTGTCGTTTTAATGGTTGTAGATGCTTCCTTCACTTCAATAGGGCTGAATTACTTCACAGCCGTTGTTCCAAAGGTCGAGGAATTTAATGAAAAGTTTGTCGAAAGTCGAAGGATAAAGAACCTTAAAGATCTGGCTGAAGCAGACTTAAGCGAATTAAGAAAGGTCTGGAAAAACAAAAGGTCATGGGCCGTAGCTAAGGACATATCTTCCTACTTGTCGACTTTGCATGATGACGATAAAATGGCCCTGAGAACTTGGGCAAAGAAAGCTTGCCTTGAAAAGTGGAGGGAAGATCCTATTGGAAAGATTAAGGGAGTTGGCTTAATAACGTTTCAGTACTTGAGGATGATGGGTGGTATCGATACCATAATGCCTGACAAAATAGTAAAGAGAGTAGTAAATGAGATTTTGGAAAAGACCGGATCAAGTCGAGTTAGCAACGACATCGAGTTCGTGAAGAAAGCCGAAGAGATAGCCCTGGCCTCTGGGCATAGGCCAATAGAACTGTGTTGGATGACATGGCTTGTACAATCTGAAGGAAAAATCATCAAGATGGAAAAATATTCCAGCATCCTTCCAAAGATTTGAAATTCAATGTTGGCAATCTTGTCTTGAAGAATATAAGTGGTTGATAGAACATGCTCTTCGATCCTTTGCAATTAACTGAGGATATGAAAAAGATCGTTGTCCAAGGAGAGCTAAGAAAATATTATCGCATTTCAAGACCTGGAAGGTGGTACGGCGGAATAGCTAGCGCTGATTGCTGCGGTTGCAACCTTAGGTGCATCTTCTGTTGGAGCGGAGCACCTCGAGACAACCCAGAACGCATGGGCAAATTCTACTCAGCTCAGCAAATATTCGAAAGCCTAAAAGCATGCGCAGATAAATGTGGTTACGAACTTTTGAGAATAAGCGGTAATGAGCCAACAATTGGAAAAGAGCACCTGCTGAAGCTACTTGAGCTCATAGAAAAAACGAGCTACAAGTTCATCCTCGAAACAAATGGAATACTGATCGGGCATGACGCAAATTATGCCAGGAAACTCTCAAGTTTCAGGTGTGTCCACGTAAGAGTATCGATCAAGGGTACAAATCGAGAGGAATTCTCAAGGCTAACAGGCTCGGTGCCGGAAGCTTTCGATTTGCAGCTCAGAGCACTGGAGAATCTTATCGATGATGGAGTATCATGCCATCCAGCTGTTATGCTGTCTTTCAGTCCCGAGGATAATTTCAACAAATTTGTAAATAGAGTTCGAGAAATCGATCAGAGATTGGCGGATGATATAGAAAAGGAGTATGTCTTTATGTATCCCCATGTCTCTATGCGTTTGCGGATGGCAGGCATAAGGCCAATTGTGGCTTACGAGCCAGGAAGGGTACCAAAAGATCTGATCTGACGATTGAGTATGGCTTTATTGGAATAAATTCTACCATCTCGATCTCCTACCTTATCAAGAATCTTCCTTTTCGTTAAGATAGAGTCTATTCAGACGCACACAAAGGTTCGATTCGGAAGATTAAATCTAACCATCGCTCAGTGCCAAGTGATCGGTCCCGCATCAGCAAGGGTACTACTTGAGCTTGTGCTGCCTTTTTCAGCCCATCTTAGCTATTAGTTCGAGCATATCGAGCATTCTAAAACTGAAGCCTATTTCATTGTCGTAGAACGCTGTGAGGTTTACTAACCTATTGTCCACAACAACCGTGCTCAATGTGTCGACGATGGCGCTGTGCGTATCTCCCAGATAGTCGGCGCTGACCGTCGGCTCCGTTTCAGCCTTGATTATGCCCTTCAGCTCCCCGTTCGCAGCTCTCATGAACGACTCGTTAACTTCATCCTTGTTTGTATCCCTTTTCACCAGTGCTACCAAATTAAGGACCGAGACATCCGCGACTGGAACTCTGAGGGCCATCCCATCGATCTTCCCCTTGAGTTCAGGTATAACTTCCCCTACAGTCCTCGCCGCCCCCGTAGTTGTCGGTATTATGTTGAGTGCTGCAGCTCTTGCCCTCCTGAGGTCCTTGTGCTGGAGGTCGTGCAGCCTTTGGTCGTTCGTGTATGCATGAGTGGTTATCATGTAAGCCCTCTCTATTCCGAATTCTTTATGGAGCACGGTCGCGCAAGGAACGACGCAGTTCGTTGTGCAGCTTCCTATGCTCAATATGACGTGCTTCTTTGGGTCATACATTCTGTTCGTCACGCCAGGTATTATGGTTGCATCCGGACCCTTGGCAGGTGCCGAGATTATGACCTTCCTCGCTCCCGCCGTCAGGTGCTTCGAAGCACTTTCTCTATCGGTGAAGAGTCCTGTCGACTCAACCACCACCTCGACGCCCAAATCTTTCCACGGGAGCTGGGCAGGGTCTCTAACCATGAGCGTTTGAAGCTTCCTTCCACCCACCTTTATGGCATTTCCCTCAACTGAAATGTCGCTTTGAAGTTTCCCGTGGACCGAGTCGTACTTCAGGAGGTGTGCCACCGTTTCGGCATCCATTACATCATTTGCTGCAACAAACTCGAGATTTGGCGAGGGTCTCCTGAGGTAGGCTCTGTACAGTATTCTCCCGATCCTGCCAAACCCGTTTATAGCGACTTTTAGGGGCATCTTTCCCTTCCTCTTGGACGAGGCCCCGCGCAGGCCCTTTTATCTGTATCTTCCCCCCAGTCGATTGAGAGGCGCTCTGCTTGATTTTCTACTGTATACAGTTAGCTTGATATTGCCGTGCGATGCACTGCATGCCGAAAGAGGCCCTTGCGATGTTTCCACTTGGCGATGAGAACCCATCCCATACCTGGCCAATCGTAACATATTCTCTTCTCTTGCTGAACATCGCAATCTTCCTTTGGGAGATCTTCACTCCCTTTCCAATGGAATACATATTCTACATCTACGGCTTTGTGCCAGCCAGATTGGACGCGATGCTTCAAGAAAATACGATCAATCTATACGTCATATTCACTATTTTCAGCTCGATGTTTCTTCATGCAGACTTGCTCCACATAATAGGAAACATGGTTTACCTTTGGACTTTCGGCGATAATGTCGAGGATGTTTGCGGCCACCTAGGGTTCCTAACTTTTTACTTGGTCTCAGGTCTTGGAGGCTGTTTGGCGCACTACCTTTCAGAACCTACCTCAGCTATCCCTTCCCTCGGAGCTTCAGGCGCAATCTCAGGTATCTTGGGCGCCTACCTTCTCCTTTACCCTTTTGCAAGGATAAGGGTTGCTGTCATCGGGTACTTTGGTTTCTTGAGGGTGATCAGAATACCTTCCCTTTACATGATAGGTTTCTGGTTCCTGATGCAGATTTTCTATGTAGCTATAGCTGAGACCTCGGGCGTTGCCTACTGGGCCCACATAGGCGGTTTCATTGTCGGCTTGCTTACTGTGAAGCTCTTCGCGACGAAAAGATATCCTCCAAGACCCAGCTACCGGTTCTGACATACATCAGCAAACGGGCAACTGCCCTTCAGCAAGTTTCTTGCAAAACTGTTCCAACTTCTTATTTTCAAGCTCAGCATCAAGTGTTTCCTCAACCTTCTTGGCGATCTCATGAAATGCTCCTTTGTTTGATGGTACAACCTGCGCGGCCGCAATCTTCGGCCTGTTTATTGGCTGTCCTATCTGGCTCAGAAGCCAGACATATATCTCCTCTATTCCTGGAACCCTTTCGTAAATGGCATCCGCAAGGTAGTATGTCAGGACATTGTAGATCTTTCCCACATGGCTGACTGGATTTTTTCCAGCTGCAGCTTCTGAACTCGTGGGCCTGTTCAGAGGGATTATGCCATTAACCCTGTTTCCCCTCCCAACCTGGCCACTGTCCCCCGCCTCTGCAGAAGTTCCCAAGACCGTTAGGTAAACACCATTTACACCCCTCCCCCTCTTGTCGAGCGTGTTCAGGTGGATCTCAGACTTGAAAGGCACCTTCGACTCTGCAAAGCTGCGCATCTCCTCGATGACCTCCGACTTCTTCCTGAAATACTCCGCCTCGCTCCCAATGTACCTGTCAACGAAGGACATCGCTATGGTAAATTGCAGGTGGTCTCCGTTCCTCAACCCCATTACCTTCACATCCTCCCCGGTCTCAGGATAATTCTTCTTGAAGGACTTCGAGTTTAGAAATCTCTCCATCGCCAAAACCGCCTTCTCTGTCTTTGTCATCGGGGCATATCCTACAGCAGCAGAGGTGTCATTTGCACCTAGGAACCTCCCCCCTCTCTTGAAGATGTCCCTAAGTTCCTCAGCTCCGGGCTTCAACTCGACCTGGAAGTTCAGGTGCTTCTCAGGATCCACAAACCTCAAGTTGTGCCTAAACCAATTCTTCGCAGCCTTGATGGCGATGCCCTCGATGTCGAGGTGTGCTTCCCCAACAGATATCGTTGCCCTGTCGCCGAAGATGAGGAGCATGGGTTTCTCGATCTTTCCTCCCCCAAACCGGACCTTCGCCTCGCCAGCCACAAGCATGCCCTTGTCTATATTGTGGTGCAGTATGGACTCGAACTTTTTCACATACTCCTTGGAAAGGGCAATCGAAACCTCATTCATCACGCTATCGCATATATAGTCCGGGTGGCCAAGTCCCTTCCTCTCGCATATCTCGATCCTCTGCCGCTCCAGTGGGGTCCTGTTGAGTTCGCTGACGAATACCTTGCTCAAAGTGATTTGCCTTCGGCTTTCCTCCAGGCTTGACTCTTACTCAAAGATAAATCTACTTGCCGCCCATAAATGGCAGTAATATCGAAGATACCGCCGGTTTTTGCTGAGAATCTGCCCTGAAAGGCACTTCAGAAGGGCTTGTTTCTCCAAACTCTGACAGTCTCAACCCAAGAGAAAAGCGAAGCTAGGGATCCAAAGATCAGGGCCATAATGTTGTGGTAACTAAGGTCCATTGGATAGAGAAGCACATATGCAACTAACATCGTCGTGAATAGCGTAGAGTAGAACAGATGTCTAGGCAGCATCAGACCCACAAGCGTCACAAAGTTGTACAGGACTCCGACCTTCACTTCGTTAACCAGTTGGTATTCTCCAGAAGGGATCTTCTCGAGTAGCTTGAGCTCCCTCAGTTTCTCGAGGTGGTGTGCTGCTACACTCGGGCTGCTGAGCCCAACCTCCCTCTGGACCTCCCTAATACCGATTGGTCTTTTGTGTCCGACCTTCAGAAGATACCAATAGATCCGAAGGGTGTTGCCCTTGACCTGGGCCTCTATCTCCTTATGGTCGGTCTCAGAGGACATGCCGGCCACCGCGTTTAAAGTTAGCACTAACGTTAATTATCTTTTAGTTTTGCCAAAGGATGCCCTCCTCAGAGCATAATCGGTCGGGCAAACCTCCCCTATCCTTATCTATTTCAGCAGATAACTAATGGCAACATTGCAGGGAATGCTGGAGCTCCCTTCTACGAAGGAGGCAAGGCTTTACTCAAAACTGGCAGGAGGCAGGGTCAGGTGCGAACTTTGCGAGAGGCACTGCGTCATCGAGGATTCGAGGAGAGGGTTTTGCAAGACAAGGGTCAATGTCGCTGGAAAGCTCTACACCCTCACGTATGGTAACATCTCCGCGATATCGGTAAATCCGATAGAGAAGAAGCCTTTCTTCCACTACCGCCCAGGCTCGAAAGCTTTGACATTCTCTTCCTTCTCCTGCAACTTCTCATGCCCATGGTGCCAAAACTGGGACATCTCCCGATCTTTGCCAGACAGCTCCAAGCCGAATTTCATTAGCATCGATTCGATGGTGGGAACCGCCCTCTCGAAAGGTTGCCAAAGTCTCTCAGTCTCATTCAACGAACCAACTCTTCTTTTCGATTACTGCCTCGACCTTTTCCCAGTTGCGAGAAAGAACGGCTTGGGCGCAAACTTCGTCTCAAACGGTTACATGAGCGCCGAAGCTTTGGCAGCTCTGCGCGATGCTGGCATGGACGCTATAAAATTCGATGTGAAGGGGGACCCGAGCGTCTACGCGAATTTCTGCGGTGGAGCAAAGGTAGAGCCTGTTTGGAGGAATGCAAAGGAAGCGAAAGCGCTCGGCCTCCACGTCGAGATCGTCAGTCTCCTAATTCCTAGAGTTAACGACGATGAGGGTTGCATAGACTGGATCGTGGGAGAGCACTTGAAGAATGTTGGTCCAGAGACACCCCTCCACTTCACGAGGTACTACCCAAGCTTCGAGTTTTACTCGCCACCTACGCCTGTCAGCGTCCTCGAGAAGGCAAGGGAGGCTGCGAGGATTGCAGGCATTCTATACGCATACGTTGGGAATGTTCCAGGACACAGGTTTGAAAACACGTGGTGTCCAAGCTGCGGCGAGTTGTTGATAAAGCGGTATGGATTCAGCATAGTGAAAAATAATCTTGCGCAAGGAAGAAAATGTCCAAAGTGCGGAAAAGAGGTACCGATCGCGCCATGTGCATAGATACAGTAAGCGTAGTAAAGTTTGTTCAGAAAGTTGTGCCCGCCCCAGTTAAAGTTGAAATTTTTATGATCATAGAAATTTTAAGCATCCATTCTTCACGAATGCCTAAATAGCAGAATGCTGCCACCCATTTTTGATGAAATCCAAGCAGGCAAAGCTTATCGTCGGGGCGATCCTGATCCTGGCCCAAGTTGTGCTCATCACGCAGGCATACGGCCTTGGCAGGTTCCTCGATGTAGGTATTTCAGATCTAAATGACCCTGTCCTGCTCTTATTTCCACTTGTCTTCACGATGGTATATGCCCTAATCAGCAAGCACTTACTTGGCTCTTTCTTATTCGGCCTCTCATCTTGGTTGGTATTTCCACTTGCCTTATTTCTTATGAACCGCACCCAGCCCTCTGAGGCGGTGCTGCTGATCTTTTTGGCCCTTGGCATCTTCTACGGCCTTGTTGGCGCTGTAAGCTCTGTCAAGATGTCGGAGATCGAGCGCATCCTCTCCAAACCTTGAATGTAATTGCAGTTACTTTTCCCAACTCACTGGATTGGACCTAAGCTAACGAAAAGGCAAAGAATCTTTTCAAGATGCCATTTAAGTTCAGAGCTGAAATTGGAGGAACTTTGCAAATTGAACTGGAAAGCATTTTCTTCACTTGGGCCACGTTCCACATGAAATGTTCAGGAGCAAGTAATTAGCTTCCAGAAGCTTTATTGCGCCTTCCATTGTCTGTGCAATTTTCTTTTTCATCCAATTCCATAACAGTGGTTCCAAAAGGTCGCAGGTTCTCCAATTCCCGCTTTTATGACTTACAAAGCACGACCGGTGGTTTAGCTCTTAGCTCTCTGCATCTTGGGCTTGTCCGTCTTCCTTGAGGGCAAGCTTTTTTAACGAAACTGTGCACTTAATTGCCGCTGTCCCCAGCTATTGACAATTTGGTGGTAAAATGTCGCCAGTCGATACGCATTTGACTTCGCTCAGGAAGAGGATGATAACGATCGAGCTTCTATCTTTGGCAAAGAAAAACCACACCTACAGGGAGCTTGCTGAGATCACAAAATTGCCGATCACAGTCCTGAGCCGATATGTCAAAGGCCATGTCCTTCCATCTTCTAGCAGGGCTGATGCGTTGAGGTCTGCCCTAGAACCTGTCGTTTCCTTGGAAAAGTTGCTGAGGGAGAGCATAAAGTTCGACGAGTCCGGTTACTTCGACAACTCTGCCATCATCTGGGACCTAAACCTCCTGAGGCTTGCAGCCTACAGGGTCATCGAGACATTTGCAGGAAGAAAGATAACGAAGATATTGACCGCTGAAGCTGATGGAATTCCTTTCGCTACCGTTGTAGCGAGCGAGATGGGGAAGGGTCTTCTGGTGGCAAGGAAGACCCGCGAAGTTGGCGTTTCCGATTGGCTTGAGGATTCTTACACGCCAAGCAACTCGGCGGTCGTCATAACTCTCCACATCCCAAAGTACATGATAAAGAGGAACGACAGCATTCTTATCGTGGATGATGTCACGAGGACAGGAGAAACGCAGAGATCTTTGGTGGAGCTCGTGCTGAAGGCGAAGGCCTCTGTTGTTGGTGTCGTAACCCTCATAGGGATAGGAAACGCTTGGAAGCAGAAGCTTGCACTAAATGGCGACTGCATCCTAGACTCGATAGTCGAGATGAACGAGCCCATAAAGCAGTGATGCAATCTGCGCAAGCTCGGGGTCGTTAAAGAAAGTGGCGCGGTTGAGAACCTTCGCGTCTTCGACCTCGGAAATATAGATGTCGTGACAGGCATAGGTATTTCTGAAGCGGTCTTTCTCTCAGCAAAGCATCCTGCAACATTCCTCGTTTTCTCACCCAAGAAACCCTTCGTTTCGCTCGGAAGGTTCCAGGCTCCAGAAAGCGGCTTTTACTCCGCCCTGAAGTCAGAGGGGATTGGCGTTGTGAGGCGCCCTAGGAGCGGGGGGCAGCTCCTACACACATCCTCACAGATCGTCTTCTCCTCGATAATGAAGGGAGACCCAGATGCTGTCAGAAAGGTTGTGCTGGAAGGGGTTTTGATGGTCCTCGAGCAACTTGGCATGAGAGGAAACTTAGAGGGCCTCACTGGAGTGACGGTCGGCGGCAGAAGAATATGTGAGTACACAATCTCCTCAGACCGAGGTTTTACGCAGGTCTTTGGCGTTCTTCTTCTCGGTGTCGATTATGACCTTATGAGCCGGCTCGCGGAGACAAGAGAAGAACTCAGACATGCAGAGAAGCGCAGATTGGTGAGCCTCGTAACGAGCGTCGAAAATGAGATCGGAGCCCTACCAAGCGCAAAGGATACGAGGAAGGCATTGGTAGCTTCAACCTCGATTTCTGCAGGGCTTCGGACTTCGAAAGGGCGCCTTTCCTTGCGCGAGAGAAGGGAACTGACAAAGGTTCTTAAGACACTAAGCTCAAAGGAATGGCTTAACCAGCAAGCTTTGGCGCATCCATCGCTCTTCGAGGAATCCTTCAAACCAAAGCAAGCAACGCTCAGGTCTGAGGCTGGTTTGTTGAGCGTTGCACTCAGAATCTCGGATAACACGATATCTGAGATCGGTTTCAGCGGAAGCTTCACCTTCTACCCGGAGGAGAAGCTTGTTAAACTCGAGGCATCATTGAAAGGATGCAGCCTTTCAGAGGCTGAGCTCGTCGAGAGCCTTTCGATGTTTTACCTGAAGGAGGGGGTCAGAAGCCCAGGCATTTCGCCTCTGGACTTGGCCTACACAATACTGAAAGCTTCCTTTGAGGCTTGAGTAAGTGATATCTCTGCCGGGAACAACGGTAGTGCCCCGCTCCTGCGTGGTCGCTTAAGATGGGCGAATCGAAAGTCGAGGAAATAGTCAAGGTCGAGGTCGAGAAGTACAGAGTGAAGGCTTCAGACGCCAGCTCGGTAGATTGGCTTGCCTCAAGGGGTTTCGGCTACGAGTACGATGGCGCAAGGGTCCTCTACCCCTACGAGGTCCTGTATCTACTGAGCATCGGGAAGCTAAGGATCGAGGCAGCTGACGGGTTGAAGGAGCCGGGAAGATTCGAGGAGTTCCTGGCCGAGTACAAGGCGAGCGACAAGCTCATTTGGACCCGTTACCTGATCTACAGGGACCTTAGATCGAGGGGTTATGTCGTGAGGGAAGGTTACGGTTTCAACATAGACTTCAGGGTTTATGAGAGGGGGGAGTATGGCTCCCATACTTCGAAATATCTTGTTTACGGCATATGCGAGGGTGAACCTGTAAAGTTCTCTGTACTTTCGGAGCTTCTTAAGAGGGTGCAGTCCCTCAGGAAGGCTTTGATCCTCGCGGTCGTCGATCGCAGGAGCGAGGTTGTATATTACACAGTTTCAAGGCTGAACGCCTGAAGGGAACTTCCGTGGCCTGGAAAGGGTACATCAAGATTATGAGACCAGCCAACTGCGCGATGATGGGTCTTGCAGTGATAGTTGGCGGAGTGATGGCCTCCGGGAAGGTCGGATTCGACATTAGGTTGATGCTCGGCTTCGTGACAGGTTTCGCTCTGGCCGCAGTTGTAAATGTTCAGAATGACATCTACGACCTGGAGCTCGACAAGATAAACAGGCCCGAGAGGCCCCTTCCAAGCGGAGAGCTGAGTAAAAGGTCTGCTATGGCATTTGCATCGGCCCTCCTGCTCATCGGCCTGGCTGCAGCTACCTTTACCAGCCCGTTATGCGTGGTTGTCGCAGCCCTCTCAGCCCTTTTGGGAGCCTTTTACAACTCATCAATAAAGAGAACCGGGCTTCTTGGTAACATCGTCGTAGCCTTCATCGTATCAATGCCGTTCCCATATGGTTGGCTCGTAGTTGGGGGCTCAGGTGGACCACTGCTTCTGCTTTTCACGTTCATATCTTTCTGCGCGGTTCTCGGAAGGGAGATTGCGAAGGGGATGGCGGATGTCGAGGGAGATGCACAGAAAGGAATCAGAACCGTCGCGGTCGCCAACGGGATGAGCATCGCTGCCAATGCCGTTGCAGCGCTATTCATCTTCTCCGTCCTCCTCAGCCTCTTGCCACTTGCTATGAAGATCGTCTCCGCCCCCTATCTCGCCTTTTTGGTGCCGACCGACGCCGGCTTCATTCTCTCAGCTTCCAAGATCTTGAAGGACCCTTCCCCCAGAACCGCTTATGTAGAGAAGAAAAGGGTCCTCGTGTGGATGGCTTTGGGGCTTTTCGCATTCCTTGCAGGAGGTGTTGCTTGAGTTGTCTAAAGACCTTCTCAATCCTGTGCGCGGCATGAGGGACATCCTGCCAGAGGAGATGGCTGTGAGGAACGAGGTTCTGAACATCGTCCAAGAGCTCTTCAAACTTTACGGATACAGACAAGTTCAGACGCCGACGATCGAGCCATACGAGCTTTACGCAGCGCGTTCTGGGGAGGAAATTAGGCACCGCATGTATGTCTTCACAGATCTTGGCGGCAGGAAGGTCGTGCTGAGGCCGGAGGCGACCGCGACGATCTCGAGGCTCGTTGTGCGCGCCTTCAGGTCAGAGAGCTTGCCCATAAGGCTCGGCTACATCCTGCCGATGTACAGGTACGACGAGCCACAGAGGGGGAGGTACAGAGAGTTTCTCCAGGCCGGCTTCGAGCTTTTTGGCTCTAAAAACATCGAGGCAGATGTGGAGATTCTCCAGATCTCAAATGACCTTATGAGGCGCCTTGGCTTCCAGGATTATTACTTCAAGATGGGCCACCAGGGCTTGGTGAAGGCGGTTCTTAGCTCTGGAGGGATAGGCGAATCGGAGCAAGGCTCAATCCTTGGCCACATAGACAAAGGAAGGTTCGAGGAAGCCGAAGCCGAGATCTTGAGGCAATCCAATCCCAGCATCGTTGAGAAGGTCAGGCGTTTGATACTACTCAGCAAGGAAGCTGGGGAGTGCAAGGTCCTTGAGCGCGCCTCGGAGGTGGTGGAGGGCATTCCTGGGGCGGAGGAAGCGCTTTCAGAATTTTCAGAACTTGTTAAGCTGTGCATGAAGCGTTTCCAAGGGAAAATAAGGATTGACCTCGGTTTTGTGCGTGGGCTCGAGTACTACACGGGAATGATCTTCGAGGTTCTGGTTCCAGGTTTTCCTGTTTCCGTCAATGGAGGAGGAAGGTACGACGGACTGACTGGTCTATTCGGCTATCCACTTCCAGGAGTTGGTTGTGCGCCTGGATTGGACAGGCTCGTTTTGGCACTCAAGGGGAAGGCGCTCGGGTCGGTCCCGGTACCGCTTTGCATGGTCGTTACCACGAATGCGCGGTGCATCGATTATGCCCTTGATGTGGCAGAGACATTAAGGCTCTCCGGAATATCTACGATCCTCGATGTAAACAGGCACGGCCTCAAGTCAGCGCTTCGATATTCATCCGCAAAGGGGATCAGGTTCGTCGCAATAGTCGGGGAGAAAGAGATCGAGGAAAGGAGGGTCACGCTGAGGGACATGGAGATGAGTGCACAAACACTGCTAACGCTTGCAGAACTCCCAGACCATGTTTTACAAGTTCTCAAAAAAGTTTAGATTAGAATTTATATACTTCAAAGACACTATGGTGGGAGTTCTGTCCATGATCATAACATCAGGAACCGCATCGGAAGTCTTGGGCATTAAGGTTGCAAGGGAGATGAAGCTGTTAAAATCGAAGATGGAGATCAAGAGGTTCCCGGACGGGGAGAAGTACGTGAGGGTCCTAGATTCGGTTGAAGGGGAGGAGGTCGCCGTTATACAATCATTTTACCGGACGCCAGACGAGTTCCTCTTCGAGTACTTCCTCATAGTCGATGCCCTCAGGGGGAGCAATGCGAAAAGGATCGTCGCCGTATTCCCTTACTTTGCTTATGCCCGCCAAGATGAAAGGTTCAAGCCGGGCGAGGCGCTTAGCCTTGAATCTGTCATCAAGCTCATCGAAAGCGTTGGCACCGACGAGGTCTACACGATCGATATGCACCTGCACAGGGTTTCGGATATCGGGAAAGCCTTCAATGTACCTGCCTACAACTTGACGGCGATTCCGGAAATTGCGAAGTACATCAAGAAAAACATAGAGCTCAAGGATCCGGTGGTACTAGGACCGGATGAGGAGTCTGAGCAGTGGGCAAAGGTTGCTGCCAAACAGCTCGACTCGAGGTATGACATCCTGGAGAAGAAAAGACTTTCAGCGGAACAAATTGAGATCAAGCCCAGGTCGCTTGATGTGAAGGGCAAGGATGTTGTACTCATAGATGACATGATAAGCACGGGAGGCACGTTGGCGGAGGCGATCAAGATAATCAGGAAGGAGGGGGCGAGGAGCGTTGTCGCAGCTTGCAGCCATGCCGTTTTGGTGGAGAATGCCTACACCAGAATCTTCGAGGCAGGCGCGGATTACCTTGTGTCCACAGATACAGTCCCAAGCCCTGTGAGCTACGTCAGCGTCGCAGGGCTGATAGCGGATGCTCTGACGAAAAGGTTGGCCCAAAGAAAAAGAGACTAAGCTAGGGCCAGAGGCCGAGTGTCTTCAGGGCGTCCGCAACCCTTCCAACGCCAAGCATCCAGGATGCATTCCTCATGTCCGTAGAGCTTTTCACAGACAGGTCATAAACATCGTTGAAGGATTTCGTCATCTTCGCCTCGAGCTTCGCATTCACCTCTTCCGCTGACCAGTGTTCGCGATGCAGATTCTGCACCCACTCCAAGTAGCTGACCGTGACGCCCCCCGCGTTCGCCAGGATGTCGGGAACGACAAGGACCTTATTCCCCACGAGGATATCGTTAGCTTCAGGAGTTGTTGGGCCGTTCGCGGCCTCCACAACCACCTTCGCCCTCACCTTTTTGGCATTTTGATTCGTTATCTGGTTCTCTATTGCGGCAGGCACCAGGACATCGCACTCCATCTCAAGGAGCTCCTCATTCGTTATCTCCTCACATCCCTTCGCACCTGAGATGCAACCTGTCTCTCCCTTGTGACGCAGGGCATCTGCCACATTGATGCCTTTCTTACACGCTATGCCTCCTTTCGAGTCGCTCAGCGCCACAACCTTGAGGCCCCGCTCGGCGAAGAGGATTGCTGCATTTGCCCCAACGTTACCACATCCTTGGATTGCGACCGTCGCTCCCTTCGGCTTTATTCCGACCTTTTCCAAAGCTTGTAGCGTGCAGAAAACAACCCCCCTCGAAGTAGCTTCCGCCCTCCCTTCCGATCCTCCAACACTCAAGGGCTTTCCAGTAACAACCTCCGGCACAAGGTACCCCTTTATCTGGCTGTACGTGTCCATCATCCAAGCCATCGTTTGGGAAGATGTATACACATCAGGAGCTGGGACATCTCTGTAAGGGCCGATGATGTCGCTTATCATCGATGTATACCTCCTAGTGAGGCGCTCCAACTCTCCGACCGACATCTCCTTCGGGTTGCAGACGACCGCCCCCTTCGCCCCGCCATATGGGATGTCTACAACGGCGCACTTCCAACTCATCAGCATCGCCAGTGCTTTAACCTCGTCGAGCGTCACTTCTGGGTGGTACCTCAACCCTCCCTTATATGGTCCCCTTGCATCGTTGTGCTGGACCCTGTAGCCCGTGAAGACCCTCACTTTTCCGTCATCCATCCTTATCGGGACTGAAACGGTAAGTGCCCTCTTCGGTTGCTTCAGAATCTCGTGGACATCTGGATCGAGCTTTAGCATCTCAGCTGTGATTTCAAGTTGCTGCAGGACTGAATCGTAAAGGCTTTGGCCCTCGCTCATCTTGTTTCAGCGCAAAAGTGTGCTCATGACATGTTATATAATGTTGCGCGTCACAGCTCCGAGATCAAGAATCCCAGAGAGCGCCAAATGGTTCATTGCCGATAGTGAGTGCCTTCCTTCAATGGTTAGAAGAAGTTTTTACCTAAGCTATCGAGCGAATCTTTCCCTTCCATTGTAGTGCCCCTGTGGAAGGCCCAAATTAAATATAAAGGCCAGCTCAATTAATCATTGCCTGGCCGTGCCGCGCTCTGGTCGCGCAGCTCTGCCCTCGCCATATCGATATGAAAGGGATGCCAGATGAAAGCGCTTTACAAGGCTTCAATCGCAGGTGCAGCCACGATCTCCATCGCCTTGGCGGCTTACCTTTACCTTCTGCCATCCTCCACTGCTCCCTTCGAGGAATTCACCAGCATGCATGTGAATGAAGGAGAAGTTGGAATAATGTTCCTAGGGACATCCGCCTTCATCATCAAAACCAGCCACTACACGGTCGTCATAGATCCTGCCACAAAGATGCCGAAGGACGCTGTAGCTTCTCTTGGGATTGTCGACGCAATCTTGATAACACATGAGCATAGCGACCACTTCGACGCCTCTTCCACGTTCGACCTGCATCATGCGTCTGAGGCTGTTGTGATAGCAAACGAGGGGGCTTATAAAAGTCTGGAAGGGCTTATCCATAGGGCCGAGAAGCTGATCCTACTTCTGCCTGGAGAAACAGCGAAGACAGATGGCATTGTTATCAGCGCCATAGCTTCAAACCACTCAGGCATTTCGCCCCTGATGTACGTCATATCGATGGACGGCCTGACGATCCTCCATGGTTCGGACTCCGGATTCGAACCTGGGCTCTTGGATTACGAGGGGAAGATAGACATAGCCCTTCTGCCAACGGGAGGAGGTTCTCCAACCGCATCTCCTTCGCAAGCCTTCAAGATGGCAGAGGCGGTGATGCCGAAGATCGTGATACCGATGCACGGCACCTCGGCCGAGTATGCTGAATTTGGTTCTCTGCTCACGAGCCTACAGGGCATCGAGTTCGTAGAAGTTCAAGCTCAAAGCCCGCAGGTTATCTCAGTCCGCTCGTGAGTGGCTCACGGAATTATCTCAGTCTTTTTGACCATTCTCCCTACCCTTCGTAGTTAAGTATCTCCAAATAAGATGACAAACCTCAAAAAATGCAGTTGATAAACGGAATTGCATTCACGGGATGCTTTAATTAGATAGCTTGCAGCACATATTCCAAACGCCAATGACAGCGTTTTCCAGAGCTGAATTTCTACTGCTGTGGCCATCGATTGTGCACCTTTACTGAGTTTGCTTTAATGAGAAGGATCATGATTACTACTCGAATCACCATGCGCTTTGCTTTCCTTTAGTTCTATGAAGCTCTTGCTAGAACGGAACATAGAATCTGAATATTCCAGTAAGGACACCAATCAATGTACCAAGAGCGACGCCCGCTGCAAAGCCACCCACGGATGGTACTATCCATTCCGAATATAGCTTGCTCCCTCCTACTCTCAAGACTATGGTCTTGAATATCCAAGCCACAAGGAAGGGGGTCCAGATAGTATTCCAGAATCCTCCGAAGCTTGTTGCTATAATGAAGCCAACCGGCTCAAATGGAAACCATAGGAATCTGGCGTGCAACACCGACAAGATAGTGACAATAATAAATCCAAATGCACCATACGTTGCATAAATTGAATTCGAAGGCAGGGAATAAACGTAATTAATGCAATTAAGGCCAGATGCCTGCGTAAGGTTGGCACCAGCTATGGCACCACCATAGGTGTTTAGAAGCCAAACGCGCGTCACATTAATCACAACAACCGATATTACAAATGCCATAGCACCACTCCAGAAGGCGTTCCTGTTACTCGTTCCGGTGAGTGCCGACATTTTCAGATTGAGGGCCGTAATGAACATGCCGTTTCCAAATCCATATGAAACAACGTTCCCACCTACGAAGGCAAACTTACCAGCCATGACAAAGCCTAAGCTTTCTTCCGAAGGTGGCTCTGGCCACCGGGCCCTCAGGGGCCAAGCTGTCCATATGCGGCAGTCGGATGCACCAAAGGCACCATATGCGAAGAGCATGAGCATCGCAAGCCACGTTGTGAAGCAGGTGAAGGCAAGCAGAAGAAACGAAGCCATGAAGTCGACGCCAAAGAGATTGAGGGTTGCTATTACAGCTATTATAGATAGTACTAGCATAATATACGTCGATCTATAGCTCATCACCTCGTTCTTCTCCCATTCTGGTTTGGCCTTACCGATAGCTGCCTTTATAGTAGTGGTAAGGTAGCCTCCGTGCAGATAGATCTGCATCACTGACAGAGCAACGAATCCCCCTACCATGCTCATAAGATTCCAACGGAACGGACCTGTGAAGCCAAGCGAATTATCGAAACAGCACATTCTGGCTGAACCACCCATAGTTAGCATTCCAGTGAAAGAACCTGTCGCATAAGCCACCTGGTCCAGTATCCACATTACTATAGTCCAGAACCATACATTGAATGATATGCTGAGAGGGACCAATAGTGCCATCGCAAATGTAACGACATCCTTACTATAACCAGTGTATCCGACGAGAGTTGATGCTATGATATCCGACTCTGGTGCATCTGCATGAACAGACCACGATGGACATGCCGCGCGAAATCCATAGATATCGGGGAACCACGGGAACGTTCTGGCCATAAAGACCGGAATCTCGTAAACAAAAGCCAGGATGAAGCCGATCCAGAACGAATTTACGTAGAATGGCTTTGAGTTAGCTCCGACCTTACTACCAATACCGCCTGGTCCTAAAGAGACCTTCTTAAGGATCTCAGATCCAGAAAGCGCAAGGGGAAATGGGATCTGTTCAACGTCAAGCCAAACGTGCCTGAAGATCAGCACAACAGATGATGTGAAGAAGAAAAATGTGATGTAATAAAGACTCCACATGAAGATACTCGGTCCCCATAAAACCCAGTCTGTGGCAACATGCCCCGCTATCATTGCTTTCGCAGCAGGGACAGGAACATTCCACCATAGGTCGCTTAGGAGTTTATCATACAACTGCCCACAAGGAAACCACGAAATCCAGTCAACAAAACCAAAGCCAAGCACATAGGAGACGGCATTCCCGACTGCCCAAAGCGATACTAATAGGCTGTCACTGACATTGAACCGTTTGCGAATAGGATATATGAGAATCAACATAAGATATGGCCATACTGCGAAACATGTTGCCCTTGTGACCAGCCCCATACTATAGGCACATGCCCATGAGCCCGCAAGCATCATTAGAATAGTAAACGATGTGATCGTGAAAAAAGACAGAACAACTGCAAGGACTGCCAATGGAATCCAAGGTACTTTCTCCTTTCTAGTCTCCGTCTCAGAAGTCATATCTATTCCTCTCTCCTTTTTTATTGGATTGTCCAAAAGTTTTATTAATATATAAAATTTTCTCTTAGACCACCAAATTTGACCTATGCCAGGACATATGAGACTGCTGATAGCACCTCAAAGGAGTCCAGAAGGAACATGAGTTGGATAGAGACAAGGTCAAGCTTCGTGAGTGGGTTGTTAGGAAGCATGCTCAGGGCTGGAGCTTAGATGAGATAGCAAGCCATGCTCAAGTACCAAAGAGCACG
>Ga0078972_1002221_pt1 | contig 65561 bp, 57 predicted proteins | sample YelNatPaOPGAMG01_FD_67568 | JGI IMG/M metagenome (GOLD analysis project Ga0078972, IMG submission 67568) | Hot spring thermophilic microbial communities from Obsidian Pool, Yellowstone National Park, USA - OP-RAMG-01 (SPADES assembly) (version 2) | ecosystem: Environmental > Aquatic > Thermal...
ATTTGATGGAGTTGTTATATCCCAGTAAATCTGACCCCATTTATCTGCAGGAGTTGCTGAACACCTCACAAAAACCCTCTCCCATGTCCCCCTTGGACTTCGCAGTGACCTCTGCAATCCTGTAAAATCACTGTAAGTATAAGAGTAATATCCTGCCGTTGGATAAGCAGTTGTTGCATAAGTTGAAGGTTCTATTTTTGTTACTTTCTGGCAAGAGTTATTTGAAACCCATATCTTTCCGTATGGGTCAACTGCAACTCCAAGAGGTCCGCAATCTACAGGAATCCATCTTAAACCAGAACCATCATCCTGATTGAATCTCCAGACTCCATTGCCATCCCAATTTGCAGTCCAGATATAACCATCCGGGTCTATTGCTATTCCTCTTATATGAGCACTACCAACTCCTGACGGTCCCCACCATGAACCATCAATTGGTTTTCCGTCTGCCCCATAAGTTGGAGTAAATCTACAGGGTTTACTGCTCGAAGAACCATCCCAGACCCCTATCCATACCCTATCTCTTAAATCAACTGTAATTCCATAACCCCATCCCGAACCACATGCCGAAGTGCTTTTATAAAACACTTGCGTCTTTTGGCGATATGTTGGAGATTCAGGATTGGAATCAATAGCTTGAACCGCTCCTCCACATCCCCAGCATGTGTACCATATCCATCCTTTTGAATCAATTGCAGAACCATATCCTGGAATGTCAATTCGAAGCTGAACAAGTGTATTTCCTGTATCAGGGTCGAGTTTATAGGTCTGGTAACTATTAGTCAAGGTTACCCATGGATAGCCCTCCCAGTGGACAGAATCACCAAAATCTACAGTTATCCCTCTCGCACCCCAGTCATTATTAAAAACCCTTGTCCACAAAACGCATTCATCCTGATTAAGTGGCTTTAAATCTGAACAACTTGTAGAAGTATCAATTCTGCCATTTCTATTTCTATCAATACAAAATCTCTGGTCCCCCGCAATTTTTGTAACACTTGCGTATGGCAAATTAGTTGACCAACCACTACCCCCTCTATTTGCAACATAAACATTCCCCTTTCCATCAACTGTTGTCCTTGATGGACTGTCACCACCATCCCCGTTCACACCTACCTTAAAAACTCCAACACACGCTCCATCACTCATTCTTATCTTTGATACCTTTCCCTCATTGTAATTCGCTATCCATGTATAAGGAGCATTTATCAAATCAGTTCCAAGAATAACACCGGGACCATCTGGATTAGTTCCAAGTCCATCTCTCGTTCCACTGCTTCCGGGGTCTATTAAACCTTCAGTTCGACACGCGGGGTCACAGGAACCACACGGTGAATCATCTTTACGACAAACCTGAGAATTTTTCGAAACATCTACTTTACCTTGAAGCGAAATCCCTTCACTTTTTCCTGTAAATTCATTTCCTTCATTCTTACAGAAATTAAAAATTAGTAGTGTAATGATTAAAATAAAAGTTTTCAAAAGTAATATTTTTAATTCATTCTTTCTTTTCATAAAAACCTCCATAAAATTTTTAATTATGGTCTGCATCCATGAACCTCAAACCTCTCACACTGCGTTTCCCCACCTACAACTCTGCAAAAATCCTGTGTGCAAATATTTCCATCATCACAAACACTCGGGTCAGGACATGGGGAGCAATCAGCAATAGGGTTATGCTGACAATCCCCTGGTGGTATGCATATATCCTCTGTGCACGGGTCAAAATCAAAACATGCTGGTTCAACAAAAGAACATGTCCCATCCTTGCAGAATTCCTGACCATTACATGGGTCTGAATCGGGGCATGGGTCACCATCTGTTTTAGGTTCCAGTCTGCAATGAGGTTCATCCTCATAACATACATACATCTGACATGGATTGTCAGGAATTTGAGAACATGGATTTGTATACTGGCAATAACCATCCAGGCAAGTATTATTTTCTCCTGTGCAATATAAACCATCATCACAGGATGTTCCATCAGGCAAAGGGTCTGCATAACAAATATCATTCTCCTCGTCACAAAAGCCTGTTGAACATGGATTCTCCATATCGCATTCAGGAGGCAAAGGTTCAGTATAGCATTCAAAGTTATAACAATAATCTATTCCATTGCAGTAAAGGTCATCTCCACACGGAAGTCCATTTGTAAGATACGGGTCATCAAATGTAACACAGCATCCTGTCACCGGAGAACAATCTTCGAGTGTGCAAACATTCCCATCATCGCAATCCTCTTTTGTCGTGCATGTTTTTTCACAAACCTCCTCCTCCCCATCTTCAGTATCCTCGATGTCTTCTGCATCAGGCAAAATCTCTTCACCCCCCTCCATCTCCGGTTCTTGAACCTTCTCTTCTGAAACATCCCCATCACCAATAATATCAACACACCCATCAGGACCAACAATTTGACCCGGTCCGCATTTCTTCCCGCCATTATCAGAACATGAAGTCATGACTCCTGCAATCAACAAAACGATTAAAAATAACTTATTCATCGTTTTTTCCTCCTGTATTCATTTGTGGCTGAGCATAATGGAAGCCACCAACTAATATTTATATACCCAAACAAATTCATGGGCAAGCACCTAAATCAAATTTTACACGATAATTACCAGAACTTGGTCTATCAAAAGATGAAATTCCTATCATGTAAGTTGAACCACCAGGGACTGTTATCTGCATCTTCGTTGGATTTGCGGGACCATTTTGCCCATTTAAATGAGCACACCCAAGATACCTCTTTAAACCTCCACAGCCACCCCCGGAAGGAACTGTGTTATCAATTAGCGTTATTACTGTATCTGCCCATCCTACAGCAGCGGTTTCATCCGTCCATACACAATAAGTGGTGGTGGAAGCAGGATTTAGAACAAACCATGCATTTCCAGGCCAATCCGACCCAGCCCCTGAAGTTACTTTATGACACGGAGTTTTCATCCAGCTATATGTTGTTCCTGATGCTCTCTCTGCTCCAAGCGTTGCAACAGGTTCATTTGCTGTATATTTTCTCTCTAAAACCCAATCAAAGTAACTTCTCGTATTATAATATTTCCATGTTACAAACATCCAGTCTATTCCTGACCATGCGGATTGATTAGTTTGATAACTTGCCTCAACACTTCTATTATCATCCCTTAATTTTGCTATTTCAAGATTTGTTGACGATTTCTTTTTAATCTGCATTTTTACCCATGTTCCAGTAACAATGTTTCCTAAAGTAGCAGGATAAGAATATGAGCCATTTACATTTAATTGAACTTGCCAAACACTCCCATTGTGATAAACTCCAAGCCTTTGGTTATTTGCATCTGTGTTTCGGACAAGATAATGTGCATGCCAGGAGGATGTTCCAGGTGTTTCCTGGAGCCTCGATTCAACAATTGCCGTTACACCAGAAGATATAGTTCTATTTGCATTAAGAATCCTCCACCGATTATCACTCCATACCTCAAGTCTTCCTGAATTGACCTGATATAATATTCCTGGATAACCACTATGTCCTGAAGTATTCCACCTGGTTGAATTTAAAGTGCTTCCTTCAAAATCATCAAAAAAATCAAAAGTGCCATATCCATTACTCTCTGATACTGCAGAACCATTTCCATATTTCATTATTATTCGGTTTGCTCCTGAGGAAATCACTCTAACCCAAATAATTGAAGTGCCCGATGGATTCCATTGCTCTATCCAGTAACTTAATTTATTTCCTGCAGTATCATAAAATCTAATATCCCTGCCATCAGCACTCACCCGTGAATAATTAAATGTAGCAGGTGTCAAAACAATCATAACTTGATAACCATTAACGGGGGTGCTTGGTGCTAAATTTATATCTCTTTCATAATTCCATGTTTCACTAACCATTATATCGTTTATATACCCATTTATATTTCCTCTGTATTCACCACCCTGGGTTGCATCAACTCTTCTCGGAGTATCAGAAGCATACCAGCAAGGATTATTTCTGTGATTCACCCTGTGAATCTGAAGTTTAAAATCCCCTTTACTCCCAGCCATACCATCAACACCAAGGTATATGGTTTTTCTTGAACCCACAGGATACGGAGGTAGAACAATTGCAGAATCGTATCTCCCTAAGTTATATGCCGTGCAATCGAGGAGAGTTGAACTTACACAGTTATCATTGCAAGCAATCATAGTGGATGAAACACCACAGGAGGATTGAGCATACAAAACCGAATTATAATCTGCGTCAAGAATTATATTATAAGCATATAGTTGAAATGCGTTTCCGACTTCAAAGGAAAAACTATACATTACATCAGGGCTCCCACCACCACCACAACTACTGGAATAATCATGTCTTGCGCAAAGAGTTGAACCTTCAACACAGCCTTCTCCTATATCGCTTATCGTTACCGGAAGAGCACCAGAACAGGTATCATTTGATGGAACTCTCTGTGCACCTGGATGGCACAAACCATCTGACATACAAATTCCAGGGTCAAAACACTCATCAGGATAGGAGCAATTTGCTCCTACATTTGCCGTATGAGAACAAATATGGATGGCAGTATTGCAACTATCAACTGTGCATTCATATCCGTCATTACAATCAGCATCAGTATGACAGCAATCAGGGATTCTCTGATGAACACAATCTCCTGTTGAATCATCACAACTATCAATTGTACAAAAATCATTGTCATTACAATTTTTAGGTGTATTCTGACAAATGTTCCCGACACATAAATCATCCGTGCACTTATCATTATCGAAGCAATCTGAATCAATAACACAATACTGGCAAATTTGCCTGTGTTCACAGTGCCCTGTTCCAAATTCACCCGGTACCCCTGTCCTCCCCGCCTTTCCAACATAATCATTTATGCAATTATCAACTGTGCAGGGATTACCATCATCACAGTTTTGAGGATAGCCAGGTAAGCATCTCCCGCATATTCCTCCAAAACATCCGCAATACTCTATACCATTACACCAGATTCCATCCTGACATTCCATCCTGTCAGTACAACTAATTAGAGGGAAAATGGCTTCCTCTACATTTCTATTTTCCTTTTCCCTGTTAGCATTTTCGCAGTAGTTAAAAAGCATTAAAAGGAAAATGAAAATTAATTTTTTACTTTTTTTATTTCTTTTCATTTCTATAAATCATTCCTCTTTTATCTAAACTATAAAATATCAAAATGCACTATATAATTTCCTGCAACAGGTCTATCATAAGGTGATACCCCTACAATGTAAACTTTCCCTCCTTCTGCATTCAGCGAGTAAGTCGTTGCAGAAGCAGGTCCATTTTGACCATTAATATGAGCACAGCCTTTAAGCGTTTTTGAACCTCCACAACGGAGTAAAGTATTTACCTCCCATACTTCTATTACACTATCAAACCAGTTTGCAGGTGTAAGTTCGTCTGTCCATATTCTGTAATTTGTATTCTGCGAAGGAGCAACAACAAACCAAGCTCTTGCAGGCCAATCAGAACCTGTTCCTGAAGACGAATGACATGATGTTTTAATCCATGTTGAGGAAGATGAATCAAACAAATCGTTTAAGTATCCATTAATATTTCCTCTGAATTCTCCCCCTTTAGTAGCATCAACAAGCCTTATATTATCCCTTACTGTAGCACATGGGTTATTTTTATGCTGAATCCTGAAAATTTGCAGTCTGAAATCCCCTCTCTCTCCACCAACCCCGTCAACAATTAACCAGACCCTACCCAATTCACCAGCGGGGTATGGCGGAAGTGTAATACCTGAATCTGTTACATCCAGCCCATAAAAGTTACAATCAAGGAGACCTGTTGTCACACAATTATTATTACAAAATAGTTGAGTTGATGGGTCTTCGCAGCTTCGTCTTGCATAAAGCACAGTATCAAATTCCCCATCAACGAGAACATTATAGGAATAAAGCTGATATGGTGTATTATCCGATTGAATCCATACACGATGAATTTTAATATTTGAATCATTTGGAGGAACATACCAGTCATTTGTCCAGTAATATCGAATTGTATGATTTCCTGCTGTAACCCATCCAAGAAATATACTCCCCTTTGAAGTTTGAGGACTTGTTGCAGGATTTACTATTTCTCCCTTAAAAATCCCGTCTAAATAAACACTTACCCTATGCTTTATTCCAGGTGAAGTTAAATCCATCGGGTAATTCGATGTTTCAATTCCTGTTCTATAGTTTCCTGAAGACGGGAAATTGAAAACATACTCCCACCAGTTATTTGTGCAGCAACCGACGGCAGTTCCGTCAATTATCTCACAATTGCCATGCTGGTGAGCATTGTAAGGCACGCCATTTTTACTTATTTCAGAACCAAGCCATGTCGAATACTGAAAACTATAAGTTACATCCGGGTTCATTCCATAAGCACAACTACCTGTATAATCATGCCTTGCGCACATTGTCGAACCTTCAACACACGCTTCACCAATGTTACTTAAAGAAATTGCAACTGCCCCCGCACAGGTATCATTTGGTGGTATTCTCTGCGAACCTGGATGACATAGTCCATCGGAACCACAAACTCCGGGATTAAAGCATTCATTCGAAAATGTACAGGAAGCACCTGTTTGGGCGGTATGGTAGCATAAATGAGTAGTTGTATTACACTTATCAAGAGTGCATTCATATCCATCTGAGCAATGAGAATCAACAGTACAGCAATTCTGCATTGCATTGTGAATACATCCCATAACTGAATCGCACGAATCTGTAGTGCATATATCTCCATCATCGCAGTTAACCGTTGAATAGGAACAGAAATTTGCCACACATTTATCTGCGGTGCAAACATCTCCATCATCGCAATCTGCATCAACAGTGCATGGTATCCCTACCAATTTGTGTTCGCAATGTCCCGTCCCTATTTCACCATCTACACCGGGGTCACCCCTCACACCTGGACGACCAATGTAATCGTTTACACAGGTATCAACAGTAGCAGGGTTGCCATCATTACAATCTGGAGGTGTTCCAGAAATACATACCCCCCAGCAATTGCACCTTTCAATTCCTGTGCACCACAAACCATCCTGACATTGAAGATGTGCCTGACAGCAATCCTTTTCCTCAAAAACTTTTTCTTCTGGTTGAATTTTTCCTTTTTCATTCCCGTTGGAACACTTACAGGCGAAAATAAGAAAAATTGCTAAAAAAACTACTTTATTTTTTATCTTTTCCATTACAAAATTTACCTTATCGTAAATTTAATCATATAATCCCCCCCAACTGGTCTTGTATAATTTGATATACCGACCAGATATGTGCTACCCGCAGGAACTGTTATGTCAAGTCTTGTCTTTTTTGTCCCTGCTTGATAACTGCACGCAATGTAATCTTTTATTCCATCACAACCTTTTATAAACGAATTATCCCATACTTCTATAACATTGTCAAAACCATCAGGAGGCACAGTTTCGTTGGTTTCAATTCTGTAATTAGTTGCTACTGAAGGTGCGAGTTTAAACCATGCTCTTGCAGGCCAGTCAAAAGAAGCATTCTGTAGTACATCATGACACGGAGTCTTAACCCAGTTTAAAGAAAAATCCATCAAGTCATTTACATACCCGTCTACATTACCGAGGTAGGTCCCCCCCCTTGTAGCATCAACAACTCTCACATTATCCCTCCATGAGCTACAGGGGTTGTTCGAATGAGCAACACGATAAACTCCAATCATAAAAGGTCCACCACTACCTCCAATTCCATCAACAAAAAGATAAAAAGTTTGCGATGTTCCAGCAGGCTTTGGACCTAATGTTATTCCCGAATCTGTGGGGTCAAGAGCATAAGATGAACAATTAAGAATTGGATTTGAAACACAGTCATTATTGCAAACAACTTCTGTTGCTGGATTGCTACAGGTGGTTCTTGCATACAAAACAGAATTATAATCAGCGTTTACAATTATATTATAGGAATAAAGTTGATATTCGGTATTTGAGACAGTGTAATTTAACCTGTAAACCACATCAGGATTGTTAGTTCCACCACACCAACTAGAGTAACTCACCGTTCCATCCCCATCTCTTGCACATTCAGTCGAACCTGATGCAGACCCTACCCCGGAAGGACTCAAAGCAATTACCTCTGGTGAAGCACAGGTATCGTTGGAAGGAGGATGCAAAACTGGTTGACAAATACCGTCATTACGACATACTCCAGGTCTAAAACATGGGTTGGGGTCATTCGGTATACATTCAGCACCTGGATTTACAATAAGTGAACAGCTACCATTCTGGCAGACCCCCCTGTAACATGGATCTGTAGAAGTTCCACAGGGTGTTCCGTTTGTAAGAGCTGTATGACGACAATTGCCATTATTACAAACATCATTTGTACATGGGTTGGAATCATCACAGTCAGCGGATGTATGACAGCAATCAGGTATTTGGTTATGCTCACACCTATCGAGAGTTTCGTTACATATATCCTGTGTACATTCATCTCCATCATCGCAATCCGGAGGACTACCAGGAAGGCATTCCCCCCAACAGTTGCAAAGTTCCCTTCCATTGCACCATAATCCATCCTGACAATAGGAATCATCGCTGCAACAGGATTCTTCTAAGAATACTTCAGTAGGTGGATTAGAATTATTTTGCGTACTGGATTGATTTTTGCTTTCATCTTCTTTGCTGGATGAACAAAAATATGAAATAAGCAGGGAAAAAATTATAACTAAAATAAAAATAATTTTAAAACCAATGTTTTTCATTTTACATAAACCTGCCTTATGACTTTTAAAGCAATATAAATGCCATAATTTTCGTATTTTAATAATTGAATATTTTAATTCATACTATAACAATTTTACTAACTTTGAAAATTTTTCGCAATTGTTTAGAAATCGCTTAAAATTTTTTAGACAAAAATGGTCATTCCTGCCACTGCTTTCGTAGTGGTAAACCTTGTTCCTGCGAAAGCAGGAATCCATTTCTGGACTATTTTGAGTGTAGGTGAACGCAATCTAACAGGAAAGGCAAAAGGGTACCTAATAAATCGAACCATAAGGAATTTTTATATGAAAATGGTCATGATGGGTATCGTTATGAGAAACCATAAACTTTCCCAAAGGAGAATGAAATCCTTCTGAATCAAACCATTCGTTTACTCTCTGGATTACTTCCTCATCGTTGTAAAATATCTGGACATTTCCATTAGCACATTTTGCAAAACACCTTGCAAAATGAATCACCCTTTCCCTTGCAATTTTTCTTGATTCCTTTGAACGCCATGCCATGTTGTCAGCATACTCTCCCCCTTTTACCTGAATCCATTCCATCCAGCCCAAAAGATAAACATCTGCGTCAACACCATTTTTATGGAAATAGTGCCTGCTTTGAGGAGCATCTAAATCTCCGATGTACACAGAATCGTCAGGATATTTCGCTTTATACAAATATACAGATGAAAGAATTAATTTCACCAGTTGAGGACTCCCCCATAGTTCATCAGGTGGAGTTCTCCACCAGATTTTGTAAAGACCCTTCGATTTTCTTTCAATCGGAATCTGCCATTTACAATCTGGATAATTTTCACTTCTAAAACAACCTGCGTTTTTTTTAATTTCAATCTCCGGCAAAGGACATGAATCAAAGGGTTGCTTTTTTGGACTTTCATCAACGATTAGTGGATCCTTCTTTTCCCCAACGGAAATTGCTGGACTAAAAGGTACATCTTTTAGCTGTTCGACTTTACTTTTTTCAAAAATGTTATTTTTACTCAAAAACACAATTTTTTCTCCAGTCCCGCTAATCGCCACCGCAAAGGGAAAACATAAAAAAACACAAAGCATTATAAAAATCAGGGCTTTCTCACGCAAAGGAAACCTCCATTGAGTATTACTGGGTATTATTTTATCACAATAATTAATCTAATGCAAAAATTGAAAAATTATTGGTGTTTATGACGGAATCGAAGCATGGATTTCAATAAAAGAAATTATATAGGACTTCCGGGTCCTTCTATTTTAGGAGGAATGAGAAAATAAACTTCCCTTGTATCAAGCACAGTTATTCTGTCACCAATGACATCTATAAATGCCTTATATACCTGAGGTTCAGAGGTAGCAGGAACAGTTTCGTTTCTTCTTGGATATATATCAAAACAGACTGAAGTTCCAGGAAGAACAGACACAAAAGTATCCTGCAGACCATCACCATCTGTGTCAGCAGTTTCGAGCCCGGGCAGGCAAAAAACTCCCGGATTCTGGGGGTCTTCTATCGAATCAACCCTGTTAGGTTCTATATGGTCAATAAATTGCACTGCATCCACAGAATCCGATGTATCATCCCTTGGTGAAGTTGAAACACTTATTGGGACACCATTTGCAAGAGTTTGAACACCATTAATTATCTGGGAACCAAGTCCTGACCCATCACCAGGAATATTATAAACAAGGGGATTACCCATCGAATCCACAGTCCCTGTATCAAAAGCAAGTTGTCTGTAATGAGCGTCTGTTGACCAGTAGTCAGAGTGAACACCTATTACCTTTATATGAGCTGCGTTTAAAGCAGAAACGACTTCTGCGTAAGTAGGAGCAGGAACTCCACTGTAGGGGTCGTAGTTACCCGGTCCATTATGGAAATTAGCGTCACTTATCAAAATAATAACAGGAACACTACCGGCTCTAAAACAGGGATACCCAAACATACCCGCAGGGCAGGATGGAGGAGGTTGCATTGGCATTGTTCTACTTGGGTCCCCAGTTGCAACCGTATAGAGACCAACTACATGACTTTCAGAATCATCAACTCCATAGCAAAGAGGAAGGTCCGAAGCTGCCCTCTGTGCCACACCCGGGTCAGGACCTATATTTGCAAGATTTCTATATGAAACATCTCCGGAACCAGCATCTCCGTAAGGATATACCGGATAATCATCAAAGTAACCAACTCCAACCTGCACATCTGGAATCGCTGCTACCATTCCGGGTATAACAGTAGATGAAATAGACCTCCGAAGATTATCTATTTCTCCACCCATAGAACCAGTAGTATCAACGAGAAAATAAACATCTGCATGTTTAAGATCAGTCGAAAAAACAAGAGTATCCTTTGGTGGGGATGGGTCATCCTGATATGGAACTATAAAAGAGAAGTTTCCTTCAGAATGAGGATTAGAATTTGCATCAGCAGGGTCGGTTCCCGCTCCAATTTCTATTAAATCCGTTACCCCGTCAGAATCCGTATCTTCAAGATACGGATTTGTGCCATTTTCATTTTCCCATCTGTCGGAAAGACCATCGTTATCACTGTCAACATCAATGTAATCCGGATGATTGTCATTATCCGTATCAACTGGAAGGGTTGAAATATCAGTATCACCTGCTTCATCTGCATCGGGTAATCCATCATTATCTGAATCCGTATCTCGATAATCAGGTATTCCATCACCATCTGAATCCATAATTTTCTCATGCATATCACTTATAGTGTCGTTATCAGAATCAGAATCTCTGAAATCTTTTATCCCGTCTCCATCGGTATCCAGAGGATTGGAAGGATTACCACCTATTTCCTGTGCATCAGATATGCCATCATTATCATCATCAGTATCACGAAAATCAGGTTTCCCATCATGGTCAGTATCGTCAGTTCCTTCGACCGAATCGAAAATACCGTTCCCGTCGCTATCAATATCTCTAAAATTCGGGGTCGAATCTAAATCCGCATCTTCAGGTGGAGTGCATACATCCCCATCTCCAGCCTCTACAGAATCCGGTATACCGTCGTTGTCTGAATCCGTATCCTGATAGTCAGGCACAGTATCTCCATCTGTGTCCACTCCACCTCCCCCTGCATTTTTGCCTTCATGAGTATCTGAAATAGTATCTCCATCGGTGTCGGTGCTATCCTGACAGGGACCGTCGTACCCAGAATCTGAAGGAGTATCAGTAGTCCATGAATCACGATTTGTAATATTATTTTTTTCAGAACCACAGGAAGCCAGTAAATTTAAGAGTAATGAAAAAAGTATTGGTATATAAATTTTTTGTACTTGCATTTTATTTTCTCCTTTTGTTTATTATTTTGATTTATAATTAAAATTAGTCAATAACTTACAATAAAAATAATAAGAAATTTGGCATGGTTAAAAAAATTGGGCTTTATAAATCAGGGCTTAATAAATCAAGCCCCTACAAAAGATGGTGGATTTTTGCCACTTTTTAATCTTAAACCATGCCAGAAATTTTGGAACTTGTATTCATGAAAAGTTTCAGAATAGACTTAAAAGTAGGTTTTTCATGCAACAATTACTGCCGTTTCTGCGTACAGGGGGACAAGCGTTCAAGGTTTGCTCCCCCTTCGACAGATAAACTCAAACATGAAATTAAAAAGGGAAAAGAAATAGCAGACGGCATTGTATTTACAGGTGGAGAACCTACTCTGAGAAAAGACCTTTTCCACCTGATTGAATATGCCAGAGAGCTCGGCTATAAAACGATTCAAATACAAACCAATGGCAGAATGTTTGCTTCAAAAAAGTACTGTCTCGATGCAATTTCAGCAGGTGCAACCGAATTTTCCCCAGCCCTCCACGGTCATAAATCCGAACTCCACGATTACTTAACAAGGGCACCGGGAAGTTTCAAACAAACATGCCGCGGAATAATCAATCTTAAAAGTTTAGGGCAGAGAGTCATTACCAATTCTGTTATTACTAAATCAAACTTTCGCCACCTCTCTCAAATCGCTCTCCTCCTTATTGCAATGGAAGTAGACCAGTTTCAGTTTGCTTTCGTCCACCCGGTCGGAAGGGCAGGAGAAAATTTCCCTTCAATTGTTCCAAGGATGGAAATGATTTCTCCTTATGTAAAGGAAGCACTTGGCATTGGAAAACTTTATGGAAAGCCTGTTTTCACGGAAGCTATTCCACCATGCATTATAAAAGGATTTGAAGATTGCATTTCAGAAAGAATAATTCCAGAAACAAAAGTTATAGATGCAGAAGGAATAATTGAAAACTATTCAGAATACAGGTTAAAGGAAGGGAAAAAGAAAGGTCCTGATTGCCCCCGTTGCAAATTTTTTACTACCTGTGAAGGACCATGGAAAGAATATCCAGAAAAATTCGGTTTTGATGAAATGAAACCAATTGAAGAATAAAATCTATTAAAAACCATTATAAAAATGGCACTACTTGGTTACATACAGGTAACAAGAAAATGCAACCAGAAATGTAAATTCTGTTCCAATCCCCCAATTGAGGCGGAACTTTCAATTGAAAAAGGTATAAAACTCGTAGATGACCTCATTAAAAGAGGATACGATGGAGTAATATTTACAGGCGGTGAACCGACCATTTCCCCCATTTTAAGTGATTTGATTCGTTATGCTATTAAAAAAAAGATTGAACCGAGAATTGTTACTAATGGACAACTAATAGGTATGGGAGAAATTTCTTTAGAAAAATTATATCAAAGTGGACTTAAACACATCCATATTTCAATATATTCACACAAACCTGATGTGGTTTCGTTTTTAACTGGTAAGGAAGATTCTTTCGATAATTTTGCTTCATGTATGAAAAAACTTGAAAAACTTCATCCAAAAATCACAGTAGATATAAATGTAGTAATAAATCATTACAATGCAGACCACCTCGATTCACTTGTAAAATATTTGATTCAAAATTTTCCATTCATTCATCACTTTGTTTTTAACAATCTTGACCCTTTTATGAACAGAGTTGCGGAAAATCCTGATACTATACCGGCATTATGGGAATTTGAGCTTTCTTTGAAAAGAGCGCTCGAATTCCTTGAAAAAACAGGAAAAACTTTTAGGGTTGAAAGAGTCCCTCTTTGCTACATGGCTGAATTTGCCTGCGCTTCAACCGAAACAAGAAAAATTGTAAAAGGGGAGGACAGAGTAACACATTTTCTTGATGAAAAAGGAACAGTTCATCAAACTTCCTTCATCCATAAAAAAGCAGAATGTTGCAAAGTCTGTTTATATGATTCAATTTGCGCCGGTCTGGATGGAGTTGGTCATGGCTTTCACCTCGAAGAATTATATCCCCTTTTTCTCGACCCTGCCCCCGTAATAGCAAAAATAAAAAGAGGAGATTAAAGTAATTAATTAAAGTAAATCATATTAAACCCTCATGGACAAATTTTGCCCCCCCAATGAATGAAAATTTTAATTTATAGATTCCTGCTTTCGCAGGAATGACTTGTTTTCTTCTCGGAAGTAGAAATCTAAATGACCTTCCTCTGTCATTCCCGCTCATGCGGGAATCCATGAAGCTTTATAAGTCATTTTCACAGTAATAAAACCAGTGCAACTTTACAATGAAACTTCCTGAATTCCATAAATAGCACAGGCAATTTTTAATTTTGAACCTTCTGGTGAATCGCAAAACCTAAAACCATAATATTTGTCCAGGTTCCATACGCAAGTCGAAGGAATCCTGATATCAATATCAGACCATGGTAATACAAGATTTATTAGCACACTTTCTCCAACTTTTAATCCAAGATTTCCTTCAATCTTGCAACCATCAGGAGAAATGTCTATAACCTTCCAGTCAAATTTTCGAGGTATTGTAACAAAATCCACAAATGCCTCTACCCTGCACCTCTTTAATCTTCTTGATAAAACATTCATAAAAACAATTTTACCAAAATCAGAACAATTTATCAAAAATCAGGGAAGAACAAAGAAGATCCAATTTCATGGTCATTTCGACTCCGATCAATGACCGTGAATAGTGGATTTCATCTTTCGCAGAAATAAAATTTATTTCTTTGCGGAAATAATGACTTTGTGATTCATTAAATCAACTTCCTTTATGTCTGCGTCGAGTTCAACTTTTTCTCCAATCATATTCATAACAACAAGTTTTCTACCAACATATTTTATGGAAGTTGCTTCTTCCATGACGACTTCTTCTTTCCCTTCTTTTTTTATAACAACTTTTGATTCACACATATTTTACCTCCCTCTTTTAATGTTTGAAACTTCGCTGACCTGTAAAAACCATCGTTGCACCATATTCATTACACGCTTCAATAACCTCGTGGTCCCTCAGCGAACCACCTGGTTGAACCACTCCACGAACACCTTCCCTCAATCCCACATCAACCCCATCCCTAAAAGGGAAAAATGCATCACTAATCATTACGCTTCCAGGTAGTCCCCCTTTTTTCTCTTTTACTTCTTCTTCTATCTCCCTTATTTTATCTCTGTCACGAAGTTCATTAAACGGGATTTTCCACCTCTCCCACGAAATTCTGTCAGCCATTTTTCTGTAGGCTTTGTCCCTTGCAATTTCCGCTACTCCTACCCTATCCTGCTCACCTGTACCTATTCCTACAGTACACTCATTTTTAACATAAATAACCGAATTTGATGTAACACCACTTTCAACCAGCCAGCCAAAAACCATGTCTCTGTACTCATCCTCCTGAGGTTCTCTGAGGATTTTATAAGTTTTCCCTTCAAAACTTGTTTCTGCAAGCTTGAAATCCTCTTTTCGTCTCGCCTCCGGAACAAACGACAACTGAACAATTATCCCTCCGTCTACCAGGCTCTTAAAATCAACAAACCTTAGTGTACTCCACTCTTCAAGCCTCCGCATATTTTCTATCTTCATGATTCTCAGGTTCTTATGCTTCTTTAAAACCTCAAGAGCCCCTTCCTCATATTCTGGAGCCACAACCACCTCAGCGTACTGATTCGCTATAGCCTCCGCTGTAGAGCGGTCAACAGGTCTGTTAAGCCCTATTACCCCTCCAAAAGCAGCAACCCTGTCAGCCATATAGGCTCGAAGATAGGCTTCTTCAATAGTCGAACCGTAAGCCACACCGCACGGATTATTGTGTTTCACAATCACAGCACATGGTTTCTCAGTTAAGTATCTGAGTATCCAGATTGCAGCATCAGCATCCGTTATATTTATTTTCCCCGGATGCTTCCCCTGCTGAAGCATTTCCATATCTGAAGCAAGAAACCTTCCTGGTTCTATAGTTTTGACTTCTCCAAGAACAAGATTACCACCAACCAATTTGTAAAGCGCAGCTTCCTGACCTGGATTCTCTCCATATCGTAAACCCTTCCTGACACCATCAATTACCCATGATACTTTCTCATAAAAGAGAGTTTGTTTTTTTCCTCCCTCATCCACAAAGGATATTTCCATTCTCTCAGGAAAATGGTCATCCATTATTGTTCTGTACGCCTTTTTAAGATCTTTATTCATCTTTTCTCCTTATCGTGAATTTGGTTTTTTATTCTCCCGCATCCATAATTTCATAGCATTCTTTCATCTTCGAGGAAGGTATCGTTAACAAATAATTAGAAATTGTCTCATCATAATTTTTTGTATGAGTAAAAGCCTTTTTTGCAAGTTCAAAACGGGTTTCAAGGTCTATCTTTCCATTGAAAGTTTTCATCTTACTAATGATTTTTTCATAATCATCCGGGTCAACGACACTTGCAACTCTCAAATAATTTTTAGCGGCTGCCCTTATCATACATGGTCCACCAATATCAACATTCGCTCTTGCTTCCTCAACAGTAGTCCCGGCTTTTTCAATTGTTTCTTTAAAGGGATAAAGATTAACAACTACCATATCTATTGGCACTGCTCCTGTTCGTCGTAAATCAGCCTGATGAGATTCATTGTATTTCTCTGTTAAAATTCCAAGATATATTTTAAAATCGAGTGTTTTAACCAATCCCCCCTGAGTTTCTGGTTGCTTTGTATAATCGGAAACCTGAATCAGGTTATTAGTCCCTTTTCCCTTTAAAAATTTTTCAATAAAAGAAAAGGTTCCGCCTGTCGAAAAAATACGAATTCCGGGATTTATCTCAAGAAGGTCAAGAACAAATTTTTCAAGCCCTGCTTTATTTGAAACGCTTATTATAACATTTTTTATTTCTACAAAATCATCGACCTCTCTTACTATATTAATTGCCATTTTCTACTCCTTCAAATTTCACTGAGTTTTCTCTTTCCATAACAAGTGATGCAGCCTGACCGCAATTGCTTCCTATTTCAATTTCTCTTTCATCACCGATACTCACAACACAGTCAAATCCGAAATGCTGAAGTGCCCTTACCAGATGTGATGCGCCATTTGGATTTGAACTGCATATAACGGTATTATAACCATTTTTTTGTGCATTCCATGTGGGATTAACAGGAGTTAATTTTACCATAAAACAATCAGGAGAAAAATATTCTTTAATCACTCCTGGGTCTACTGGAATATCATGAGCAAGAGCAAAGTTAAGCACTACTTTTCTATCCCCGGATTCAAACCATCTCTGTCCGAATTCACTGATTTTTTCAAAATTCCACTTTCGCACAGGCATGATGATATCTCTTACTTTTTCATCGGTAGAATTTATTGAAAACTGCAACTGGAAATGACCGTTTTGATACAACCTTCGTTTTATATCGAGAAGTTTTTCAAACCACTGCGATGCACTTAAAGGAGCAATTGTTGGAATACATGGAATAAGCCCAGGAGCATTATAAAGAAAAGGTAGTTTCTCCAGCACATTTAGAACTGAAGGATTTAAAGCCGGTTCGCCCATTCTGGCAAAATGGATTTTAAATTTCCGACATTGAACCACTCCGTCAGGAAATCTCCTCTTTAAAACATAATCAATCTCTCCAATAATTTCCTCTTCTGTAAGATTACCGGCAAAAAATCTCCCTGCATCGCAAATCAGGCATTTTACAGGACATCCAAACTGAGTGGAAACCGTAATGACCCATTTTTCATCCCTCGAATACCGTGGGTCTATAGCATCCACAAATTCCACAAGAGCATCTGTTTTTTCCCTCAGTTTTGCTACAAAAATTTCAGCAAGTTCCGGGTTTCCCCTTTTTTCTATTATCTGCATCATCATACTCCTTCCTACCTTTTAAAACCTTTTTCTTTTTAAAAGAGTAATGCCATTTTTGTCAAGGCAAATTGAAAACTTAATTTTTATCTCCCCGGTATAATTTTCTCCTTTCTCATGGAAACTTTTTTAACATTTTTATCGAAAAAGAAAATATAAAAAGAAAGGAGGTAAAACATGATTTACTATGCAATGTTAGTAGCAATCTGGTTCGCATTGAGCGCCAGAAAATTTGTAACAGGAAACAGCTGGAAATGGGGGCTTTACGGATTTTGCGTCTTTTTCTTTCCAGGTATGATTTTAACCTTGCTTTGCGACGAATTTCTCAGTGCGCTCCCCTCTTATTATCTCGAACAAATACCATCCCCTCTACTTTTCATCATTAATTTTCTCGCTCCTTCACCCGCACTCCTTCTTGCAATTATTACAAGGCAATTTTTAATCAATAAACAAAAAAGAATCGAAACAGCCATGAAGGATATCTTATAAATGGGTTCTGTTACTTTAATATAAAATATTTTCTGAGATTTTCGATTGTCTTTTTATCAAAGCCCGAAAGATTTTGAATTTCGTCAAAATATTTTATTACCCCTTTCTCTTTTTTGAGATTCAAAATTGCTTCAGCCCTTTTGGGACCTATACCTTCTATTAGCATAAGCTCCTCTAAATTAGCACTATTGGGGTCAATTGGAACACCCCAGAAAATCCTCTCATTATTTGTCATTGCTAAACCTTTTTCATTGAAGTTGAATGTTTTTATTGAGCATCTAATACTGTTATGTTTTATTCGATGGACTATCCCTGAGCATGTTAATATAAAGAGCAAAAATAATAGAATAACCCTTCTTAATAAATTTCTTTTGTTCATAGTAGACGCTCATGGGCAAATTTTGCCCACCCCCAAAAATGAAGGTTTAAAATTATAGATTCCTGCTTCTGCAGGAATGACATCTTATCCTCGCAAAAGTAGAAACCTAAATGACCTTCCTCTGTCATTCCCGCGCATGCGGGAATCCACGATAGTTTATTTGTCATTTTCATAGTAAACCCTGTAAAAAATTATCGAAATTTTTTAATTTAAAGTTGACTAAAATAGATAACTGAAACAAAATAAAAAAATATAAACCTAAAAAACAAGGAGGAAAAATGAACCGCATGAGAAAAATCAACATTTTGCTTTTAAATTTTGCAACAACATTCGCTTTTATTTTTTGGGGAGGAGCATGCAGTGACAATTCATCAAACAAAGATGCGTCAAACGATGTTCTGGACATTTCACAGCAGGAAAATAATCCCTGCAATATTCCCCATGACCCCCTCAATCCGGCAATGAGAATGAATTTTTTTGATACACTCCTTCCGGCAAATCTTAACAATCCAACTCTTGAAAATCTTATGATAGAGGGGTTTTACAATGGGGACTTTATATGGCTCCTTGAAATGAACGGAGTAGACGATGGCTCAACCGATACTGATGGAAAATTTCACCTCTACACAGGTTCAGGTATTCCGGTAGGAAGTTTCCCGGATTCTAACTGCTTCAGATATAGAAACGACCCAAGATGGCCAGACGCAGAGGCAAATGTTGGAATTTCAGGTGATGACATATCATGGATTAATGGAGAGCCAAAAATTAATATAACTGTCCCTGTTTTTAAAACTGACCCTGTCACACATGAGCAGAATCTCCTGCTGACACTTCCCCTAAAGGATGTAGTAATTTCTTCGGGAAAATTCAACGCAAACAGAACAGCAATAGGGGCAGAAAATAATTGTGCTACTGCAAATGGAGGAGTTCTTGAAGGTATGATAACAGTAGAAGATGCAAAGAATGTCGTTATTCAGGAAATGGGTCTCACACTATGTGGATTGCTATCAGGTGATAAAGGAACTGATACTTCCAATCCTTCTGACGATTGCGCAAAACCAATCAGTCAATGGCCACAGCAACCAGACGGAGAGGTTAATGGGCAGCCTGCTTTTAAAATGAGCGCCTGCTTTTCTGCCACCTCCGCAGTTATCATAAAATAATGTAGGGGCGAACGGCCGTTCGCCCTTATTCACTTCTCAATCCCATTTCGTGCTTCTATGCCCTCCCTGTAGTAGTGCTTGATTTCTTTCATCTCTGTAACGAGGTCTGCTCTCTGAAGGAAAGATTCGGGGGCATATCTTCCCGTCAAGACCAATTCCACCTTTCCTCTTGCCATTTCTATTATTTTCAAAACTTCATCCTCACTAACAAGTCCGAACTTCACCGCAACATTTATTTCATCGAGAACAACTATATCAAATTCACCCGAAGCAATTGCTTGAGAAGATTTCCTGAGCCCTTTTTGAGCCATTGAAATATCACTCTTCCTGAGTTTTTTCCCTATATGGATAAAACGCTTACTTCCAAACTGTTCTATCACAACGAAATCTTCAAGCAATTTAACTGATTCGAGTTCTCCGTAATGCTGACCTTTCATAAACTGAGCTATATATGTCCTCATTCCCCAACCAGCTGCCCTCAGGGCTAATCCAAGCGCAGAAGTTGTCTTACCTTTTCCATCACCTGTATAAACATGGATTTTCCCCAATTCCCTCTCTTTTTTATCTTTCATGCTTGCGGTCTAACTTTCCTCTATTTTTTCCCAATTTCCTTAACGGTTGCAGCAATTCTCTGAATTGCTGTTATATTTGCACCTAACGCAACAAATGCAAGAACTACAATAACTGGCCAGTGCATTGGATACCTCATTCCCTCTTCAACAAAACATGTAATGAAGCAATCACCTGCAGTAACTATTCCAATAAAAAAGGCTCTCTCAGGCCTCTGCATAAAACCACCTGAAGAGCCCTTTACATTAAGTGCTTCCGCCCTTGCTCTGGTATAACTTACCATCAAGGCTCCTGCTCCAACCAGTGCTGCAAGCAGAAGTCCCCACTGTGAAACATCTTTATAGTACCACCCAAAACCAAACAGTGTTGCAAGTTCTCCATATCTGTCTATAACAGAATCGTAATATGCTCCAGCACTGGTAACCTTTCCTGTCCTCCTTGCTATTAACCCATCGAGAATATCGAATGTTGCACCTAATAAGAAAAACCATCCCCCTGCAGTAAAGTTCCCGAGCCCTATCATTATCCCACCTGCAATATGCCATCCAAGAGCACCAAATGTTATTGCAGTGGGACTTAACCTTAAAGCGAGACATATCTTCTCGAATGGTGTTACTACCAACCACATCCAGTATTCAATTAAAAAAGTGCCTATAACAGGATGCGCCTCACTTCTTTTCCTCTCCATTCTCTCAGGCATTCCATTTTTGAGAACAATAAAGGCAAAAACAGCCATCATAAGCAGGAGAAAAGATACAATTCCAATATTTACAGCAACATTTATACATAGTTTCATTGATTACTTACCTTTAAAAATTAATTCGATTCAAACATATAGTCCGAATTAACAGGAGAGTCAATCGTAATATTCAAGCCCGAGGTGAGTAATTAACTCTTCTCCCCGCAAATACCTCAGAGTATTTTTAAGTTTCATCAATTGAATGAATAAATCATGTTCAGGGTATAAATCTGGAGCTACCATAGGTGATTTGAAATAGAAACTCAACCATTCCTGAATACCTTTCATTCCTGCCCTTTTAGCAAGGTCCATAAAAAGAGTAAGGTCCAGAACTATTGGCGCTGCAAGAATGGAATCTCTGCAAAGGAAATCAATTTTAATTTGCATTGGATAACCAAGCCAGCCAAAAATATCTATATTATCCCATCCCTCTTTATTATCCCCTCTCGGTGGATAATAGTTTATTCTTACTTTATGGTGATAATTCCCATAAAGCGATGGATAGAGATGTGGCTGTAATATCGTTTCAAGAACCGAAAGTTTACTCTGTTCTTTTGTTTTGAATGAAGCAGGGTCATCGAGTACTTCTCCATCTCTGTTGCCAAGGATATTTGTTGAAAACCATCCTGAAAGTCCAAGCATTCTTGCTTTCAACCCAGGTGAAATAATAGTTTTCATTAATGTCTGACCGGTTTTAAAGTCCTTTCCAGCAATTGGTAATTTCCTCTCAGAAGCAAGTTCCCACATTGCAGGAATATCAACAGTGAGGTTTGGAGCTCCATTTGCAAATGGAACATCACTTTTGAGGGCTGCCCAGGCATAAAGCATACTTGGTGAAATAGACGGATGATTCTCTTTCATCCCTTTCTCAAATTTCTCAAGACTTGTATGAACATCTTCTACACCCTGAAATTTTTCAGTGGAAGCACACCATACCATCACACACCTGCTCACACCGGTTTTCTTCTTAAAGTTTTCTATATCTTCGATGAGTTTCAATGCAAGGTCATACTTATTCTTCCCATCTTTAACATGTTTACCATCCAGTCTTGCAACCCATTCCTTTTCAAATACAGCCTTCATAGGAGTAATGGCACTCAACTGCTCTTTTACCTGTTCAATATGACTTTCATTTAAAACCCCGGCTTTCTTTGCAGATTCATAAGCATTGTCAGGAAAGCAATCCCATCCGCCAAAAACAAGGTCACTTAACGAAGCAAGAGGAACGAATTCCTTTATTAGGGGTGACCTCTTTTCCGTTCTTTTTCCAAGACGAATAGTTCCCATTTGAGTTAAAGAACCAATTGGGAGAGCAACACCTTTTTTAATCAATTCTACTCCAGCAATAAATGTAGTAGAAACCGCCCCAAGTCCGGGAAGAAGAACGCCTAATTTCCCTTCTGGTGGAATTATATTTATTCCTTTTTTCATTTTTTCCTCCTGAATTAAAAACTAAATTAAATATACCCTTTAAAAAATTTTTTCAAAGGGTGTAAATGCAAAAAAAATGCCTATCACAGGTACAGCAAATTTCCTTAAAGTAAGTGTCTTATTGTATGATAAAAAAGTGACAGGTGTGAAAATTTACGACAGTAGACTAAAATAACAACAAAATCTATTACCATGGTTTATTAATATTGACTAATTTGATATATAGAAAAAATTCTAAATGCCTTTGAGAATAAAATTTCTTGTAATTTGCCTTATCATTGCCGCATCAGGAATTGGTATAGCATTAATTGGAGGAATATTTATCTGGAGTGGCTGGACAAAAGTGGTTGCCGCTATAATTTTAGCCATCGAAGTCTTCGTAATTTCAGGACTACTCGAAATTTATGTTCCGCAGATTAACATTTTAACCAGGTCGTTTAAAGGTATAACTTCGAAGAGCAACCTCGTTGCTATAACTTTCGATGATGGACCATCAGAAAAGACCACGGAAAAAATTCTAAGGATATTAAAAGAATTCAATGTTAAAGCAACATTTTTCGTACTTGGAAAGAATGTTCAATCAAATCCAAATCTAATTTTTGCGATACATAGAGATGGACACGAATTAGGAAATCATGGCTTTTCTCACAAAAAGATGCACTTTCTTTCATACAAAGAAATAGAAAAAGAAATTAAGACAACTGAAAATTTAGTTAAGGATATAACCGGTATTAAGACTTCACTTTTACGTACTCCTCATGGTTTCCTGAGTCCCCTGGTTGGAAAAGCTTCAAAAATTTTGGGATATAAAATTATAGCATGGTCTCTTGGTGTGTGGGATACTGATGCTGGTGTTACACCGGAGCAAATTTCCCAGAGAACATTATCAAAAATTAAGGGAGGTCATATTTTACTCCTGCATGATGGACATGGTAGTAAACCTGACATCACCCAGGAAGCAACTGTAAAGGCACTTCCTGTAATACTCAAGGAACTTTTAGTTCGTGGACTACGACCTGTAACAGTGGGGGAAATGCTTGAGGGTGGCTCGAATGAAACTAAAAAATTATAAATTCTGGATAAGATACTCTCTCTCTCTTATTCTCGCCATTGTAATAATTTACTTCATATTTTCGTTTATGGACATTCCCATACTCATTAAGTCACTTAAAAATGCGAATATATACCCTTTTTTATTAGCCTGTTTTTTAAACTTCTTCGTTATGGCATCCAAAGGAATCCGCTGGTACTTTGTAGTAAAACCACATGTTCGGATTTCTCCATTCCAGGCAGTCCGACTTACAATTCTGGCATTCTTTATAAACAGTTTCATTCCCGCTCGCGGGGGAGACATTATGAGAGGTATTGTTGCAGCAAAAGAAACCGGTGGAGATGCAGTTACGAGCATTGCATCCGTAGGAGCGGATAAACTAATGGATATGATAACGGTATTTTTTCTTGCCCTTGGATTCCCTTTTTTACCCGAACTTCCTGGATGGGTGAAAGAAGGAACATTATTTTCTCTAATAGGTGCTTATGGACTTTTTATTTTAGTAATAATTTTGTCTCTAAAGGGGCATAAATACTTCGAGGAAAGAAAAAATGTCAGAATTTACCGTGTTATGCATAAACTTTCATCCGGTCTTAGAGCAATATCCAATCCACGGATATTTGTAATTTTAGTTCTATTTTCTCTTCTCTCCTACGGCTTTCAATTAGCAATGGTCTTTCTAAGCTCTCTTTCTGCTGGCATCCGACTTTCACTTCCTGAATGTGCCTGTGCCCTCCTTATCTTAAATATAGCCGTTTCCGTCCCTTTGACTCCTCTCAACTTAGGAACGCTTCATGCTGCTTTTACTGCAATTTTAGTTTTTTTCGGCTTTAATAAAGAAAGTGCAATGATTTCCTCAGTCGTTATCCACCTTGCTTACACTCTTCCACTTTTTGCTATCTCTCCTTTTTTAGGTGTAGGAACAATTATGAAACAGTATCGCCCCCAATCCACTTCCACTTGATAAAAATAACAACTACCCGGGTGAAAGGCGAAGGAATAGCAAATGGTTATCCCTGCTAAAGCAGAGATTCAGGTGAAATTCATTAATTCAGGTTATCCCTGGATAGAAGTAATTGAATTACTCTTTCAAAAGATTTTCCAAATCAGACAAATCAGGCAACTCTTCAAGATTTGGCATTACTACAATTTCTATTCTCCTGTTAGCTGCCTTTCCAGCTTCATCAGAATTATCCGCAACAGGTTGAAACTCGCTATACCCGCCAGCAGATAGACTTGTAGGAGGAACACCTTTATCTTGAAGATATTTTACAACACTAACAGCCCTTGCAGTTGAAAGTTCCCAGTTGGAAGGGAATTTTGATGTTTTAATAGGAACATTATCAGTGTGACCTACAACCTGAAATTCCCTGTCTTTAAAAGAAGCTAAAACCGGTGCAACTTCATCGAGTGTTGCTTTACCTTCGGGAGAGAGGTCCGCTTTTCCCGATTCAAAAAGAACTGCACTTGGAAGTTCCAGGAGCATCTTTCCATTTCTAATCTTTACCTTGAGCTTCCCGGCTTCTATCAGGGATTTAAATTTTGCCATCATATTTTTAAACATTTCAAGTCTCTTTTTCGCCTGCTCCTGCTGCTTGTTGAGTTGCTTAACAAGGTCTTCAAGAGATGTTTTTGCCTCAGAAAGTTCTGCGAGTTTGCTCTTCATTGAATCATTTTCGTTTCTAAGTTTCTCCATCATTTCTTCATAACGGGCTTTCATATCAGCCATCTGGGATTTTAAATCTTCTATCTCCTTCAATTTCGCATTCCACTCATCCTTTGATGGTCCACAGGATACTAAAAAGGCAAAGCAAAATAGAATTGTTATTAAACTCAGTCGTGAAAACATGATAGCCTCCTTTCTTTTAATAATCAAAGGTTCCTTATATAACCCACCCAGTTAAATGTCAATGGATATAACTACTATTGAATTTTAAAGAGCTTTCGAATAAATTACATTATTATATTAAAAGCAAGGAGGAGGTTTTAAATGAAAAGGAAAATTTACTTACCCTTATTTTTTTTCATCCTGCCAATTGCTACTACAGGATGTGGAGCCAAAAAGGGGGTATCTGAAAGCAAAACTGAATCCTCTGCTGAAAAGGAAAACAAACTATCCACAACTGATAAGAACAAAGGAAACAAAATCACCGAAATGATAAATTTACTTAATAAAGCAATTACAGATGGAGATTCGGTAGCATTTGAAAAAATTGTATCGAAACGAACCATTAATATCATGAAAGATATAGTTGCTTTTTCACCAGAAGAAAAAGGTGGAGGTATCCAGAATCCTGGCACAGAAGAAATTTTAAGTTTTGAGAAAAATAATTCAGTAAAATATATGAAAGGAGAACCAGATCCGGAAACAGGAACAGATACAATTAAAATAATAGAAAACGAAACTGAAGTCGGAATGGGACCAGTAGAAATAGTGGAAAAGGAAGGTATAATGATGCTTGATTTTGAGCAGGCAGTTCAGCAAAGACTTGAAAAAATTCAATCCGAAGGGATTTTAAGACAGAAATTTCTCGATGTGGTTTTAGCACTAAATAAAGCGATAGATGAAGGAATAGCAAACGAACTAAAAAACCTCTTAACGATTGATACACTCAACTACGAATTAAAAGTTCGCTCATATTTTGTAAAGTACAAAAAAAATCTCAACCTTCAACTGATAGTTGACAACTGGAAATCGCAGGAAGCACACTTTGAGGTCAAAAACATAGATATTCATACCCAGACCGGAGATTTGAAACTTGAAGGGAAAAAAGGAATTATATATGAGGGTAAATGCTCATTTAAAACAGAAATTGGAAAACTGAAGCTCGACCTTTCGGAAATTTTAAAAGCAAAACTCGAAGAACTTGAAGCAGAAGAAAAAGCCTCCCAAAAAAAGAAGTAAAAATTAAAGAAAGAAACCGAGCCCGCTTCCTATTTCTATCGAATGTCTCGCTTCTCTTGAATCTAAAATATCATACCCGACACTTTGAAATCTATATGAAAAGAGCAGAGAAAGTATTCCCCTTCCTCCCAAAACAAATTTCAATCCAATTTGTGGACCAATTTCAAAAGCATCGAATTCTGAAGAAAAGTGATTGTCTTCGGATTTTCCTCTAACTCCTCCAACATTCAATCCTATGAATGGATAAATACGACTCTTTGTATTTACAATATAACGAAATATCACATCCCCTCCACCACCAAATTCTTCGAAGGTGGAACCTTGAAAAGATTCCGTCTTTTCTATTTTATTCTGAGAATATATAAAAATGGGCTGAACTCCTATTTCGAAACCCTTAACAACAAATAAAGAAATTGAAGGATTAAGCCTGAACGAATAACTGTTTTTCACAGATGTCTCAATTTTATACTCATTCGATAAATTTTCCGGTGAGATTATAATAAATTCGCCTGTCTGTTGAAACGAAAAAGTAATTCCACCTTCAATTTCTACTACCCACTGTGAAGTAAATACCCTTCTCTGCAGGGAAAATATCGCAAAAGCGTTATGACTTGCTGTTATTAAAATGAAAAAAAGTGATAACAGAAGCATTTCAGAACATTTTTTAAAATACTTCATCCTTACTCTCCGCTATTTCCTGTTATTATCGGACTATTCAGCGAAAAAGTTGACTAACTTAAAGAAAAAAAGTATGGCTATCAGATTCTTGAAACTGCTTTCTGGAGAGAATGCATGAGTTTTCTTTCACACTCTGCTCTTTCCATATAACGCCTGCTTAAGTCTTCGAGATTTTCCTTCAAAATTTTTCCATTTGATTCCATCCAATCGGGGTATTCTTTATCATAAACAGGCAACATCTTCCCCACTTTAACGAGGAGTCTTGATGCTTCCCTCCACTCCTTACCATTTTGAATCATTTCAGTTGATAAATCCATAAACTCACTTGAATTAAGCATCTGTGCCACTTCTTCTAAAAATGCACCGTACATCAACCGAAATGCCCCTCCTCCAGTCCCCTGCTCTTCAAAAGTTACAGCAAGAAATAGCAGTCCTTCCCTCAATCTGAATCCCTTAAATTTCTCAGGCCAGCTCAAAATGCTCCTTGCAAAACGCTTTATCCCTTCAATTCCTAAAAAAGGTAAAATATTCCTCACAACAGGAATCATTAGCATTCTATTCGTTGTCCTTCTGATTCCTGATACTATTGCCCTTTTCCAGTTTATTTTTTCAGGAATTTTTTCGATAAAATATAAAAGATTTTGAGGAGCAAGCCTGGCATTTGTTTTTAATGCGAGCTCAAGATTTCTTCTCGATAGTTTCGCAATTTGAAGACCATAAGGGTCTGAAACTGCATAAGAGTTTTCATCTTTTCCTATAAGAGCAATAAAATGAGCAGGTGCATGAACCTGCATGAACTTTGGAAGGTAGTCCATGTAAAAGAGGTCAACACTAACAGCAACAGGCTTCCCTGCTTCAATCATGGAATCCGCTTTTTTTAAAAGCTCCTGAGTCGTCGGAAATTCCTTTATGAATAAACTAATTCCACAATCTTTAGAAACATTCTTAACTATCGAACATATTGGTTGCCTCAGTGCAACAACAGGAAATGCAGATACTGTTTTTACAAAAGGAAGATACGCAAAAAATATTCCGGAACCTATGCCAAAAAGCATCTTTTCAGTAACCTCGACACCCTCATGCTTTATCAGGTTTTTCAAAGTTCCTGATTCACAATGAGCACCTATCTCATGGTTATAATTCTGAATGATGTCCATTATGTTCTCTGTAAACCTTTAATTAAACCTTTACTTTAAGAATTTGAATTAAACCATTGTGGTATATTTTTGAATCAAATTTAAGGTCACCTTCATATTCGAGAAACTGGAAAAAACCATTTACGGGAATATTAAAAACCTTGGCATATTTCTCAAGAGTTGGAATATCAAGCTTCCTGAACCCCTCCATAGTCATGTGTTTTCTAACTTTTGAAACTGATAACCCTACTCTTGAAGCAGTATCTTCGGGAGTCATGTGATGATATTCTATGTAAAGACAAATAGGACTTGACTTTCCCTCTATAATTTCACCCATTACTCTATTCCATGCCCTTTCATTTGCCATATACCACTCATCTGCAAGTTCACTTGTAAGGTCAGGGCTTTTAACTCGTGGCACACACTTTCCATCAGAATCAATATCGTATAGGAGAATGCGATGTGAATGGTTATACTTTTCTATTTCCCCTGACTTTTTCATAACTTTAATTCCCTTTCTTTACATCTCTCCCTCTGTTTTTCTTTACAAAATCGCAAAGTGCACCAAATTTTCCAAACACAGTCTCATTTCTCTCGGCAGTACTCATGATGATACCATATTCCTTCTCTATCATTACCACAAGTTCAACAGCATCAATTGAATCAAGACCAAGACCACTACCAAAAAGTTCAGTATCTCTATCTATAGAAGATGGGTCAACTTCACTCAAATTCAAGGCATCTATCAATTTTTGCCTAAATTCTCTTTCAAATTCCCCATCATCCTTCCCTTCAACTTCCATCGTAACCTCACTAATCATAGTTTCTCCTTTTTTTTATTTTTTTCTAAAACTAAAAAACGAATTTTATTATTTTTTCATCCATTATTTGTCAATAATAAACTAAAACTTATGTAAAACCCTGAGGCGGTCATTTCGACTCAGCTGGTATATGACTAAATAACCACCCCTCACCGAGCAGAGGTGCCTGAGCGTAATCAAAGGCAGATTCTGCCCACCAACAATGAAATCAGGTTACTCCTTTTGTCACAGATTGCGATGCCTTATGACCAGTATCACTTTTAGCACGAACAAGGAGTTTTGCCATTTTGGTATTCTGAGATTCACTTGAATAAAAATATTTCCAAGCCCATCTATAAAGCTCAGCAAGTCTTTCCGGTGTCATATTTTTCGGTTTGAAAACAACTTTTGCTGTGTTATAGTTATTCCAGTTTCTATCAATTATTCTCCCCTCTGCTTCCATCTGATGATAAATCCTCGAATGAGGAAATGGTGTAACTATCGTAAATTCTGCAAGGTCGAGTTTTATTTCTAATAAAAAATCTACCAGTTTTTTAATAAAATCCTCCGTATGATAATCCAGACCAAGCATTACAGTTCCTTCAACACCAATACCATAATCATGATACATTTTTACTCTGTCTCTAACTTTTTCGCTCATTTTATAAATTGCAAGATAAACATACCACCACCCCGCGTCTGCAGCAAGCTTAAGCATGGACGGGATGGGATTTATTGGGTGGGAAACCCATCGTTTCCCAATTCCCGATAAAGCAGATATGAGAGATTTCTGATATTCAATATCCTGGTCAAGTGAATTATCCACGATAAATATCCGCCTGCTACACCGTTGCACATCCTGTAAAACCCGCTCGATTCTTTTTGTTCGCAATTTTGCTCCTTCGAGGTATGTTACACTGCATGGATAACAGTTAAATTTGCATCCCCTCGAGGTTTGAATTAAATCCATCATCTCCCACCCCCGAACCGTATATAAACCCGCCTTGTCATGTAAATCCCTTCTTGGGGCAGGGGCATTGCTAATGTCTGGAAAACCATTCTGTCTGTAAATTTTCTGCAATTTCCCCTCACAGTAATCCTCAACTATTTTATCTATCAATCCTTCTGCTTCCCCAATTAAAATAGCATCAGCATGATTAGAGGCTTCCTCAGGACACATCGTCACATGCTGACCTCCTAAAATTACTGTCTTTCCTCTGGCACGCAAATAAGCCGAAATCTCATACGCACGGAGAGCCTGTGCTGTTAACATAATGGATATACCAGCAATATCATAATCCCCATCAAGTTCAATTTCCTGAACATTTTCGTTGAAAAGTTCCACATCCACCCACTCTGGCAAACATCCAGCCACCTGAATCACTCCCAGAGGCGGAAGGTCATAAGGGGTTTGCTCAGGAATTTTTTCCCACTTTGGGAAAAATAACCTCATTTTCAACTTTCTTTTCATTCTACTCAAATTAAAAGGTATTTTGAAATTTAATTCGTTAGCAATTTACCTCGTTAGGTATTATATTTTAAATTAATTTGCAAGGAGGTGTAGCATTTTAGCCTTCTATTCTCTAAAAAACATTCAGATTGAAAAAAATAACTATTAAGTATATTTAATGAAATTTAATTAATATGAGAATAACTTTAATACTAGCGGCTTCTAAAACCGACCCTTTAAGGGGAACAGACCCTTTCATGCCACTTTCTCTACCAATACTCGCTGGAGTTGCACCTGACCATGATTATCGTTTTATAGATTTGTTTCATGAAGATGATATTGATTTCGATTTTCCAGCTGACCTTGTGGGAATAAGTGTAAGATTTACTGCAGAAAAGAGAGCATACGAAATATCAGGCGAATTCAGAAAAAGAGGTGTCAAGGTCATTTTAGGAGGACCACAACCTTCTGCAGTTCCAATGCGGGCAATACAATATGCAGATTCTGTTGTAATAGGAGAAGCAGAAACTCTCTGGCCTGTAATTATAGAGGATGTCATTAAGAATGACCTTAAAGATTTCTATGTATGCTCTCCTGTACCATTTGATGGAGGAGGAAAGAGAGTTTTTCAGATTTTCGAATACCCTGATTTGAGTAAAAATTTTCCAGTAAATCGTAGCCCTTTCAAAAGAAAATATACATTTGAAACAATCCAGGCGACCCGTGGTTGCCCTATTGATTGCGATTTTTGTTCTGTAACCAGACTTTTTGGCAGTTCCATAAGAAAGCGTGCTATCAGGGATGTTGTAAAAGAAATCGATACCTTCGGGCAATACTTTTACCTGATAGATGACACTGTCTTTGGCAGACCTGATACTTACGATTATTACCTTGAACTGTATCAGGAAATTTCGAAGTTGCGCAAAAAAAGATTCTGGACAGGACAGGCAAACCTCGATGCAGTGTCAGACCCGCTCGGACAAAAAGTAATAGAAGAGGCTGCAAAATCGGGGCTTATTTATGCAGCGGTAGGAATTGAATCAATAAATCCTGCTACACTCAAATCATCAGGTGCAATTAGAAAAGCTGGTGTAAAAAACGCTGAGGAAGCAATTTCAAAAATCTGTGAAAATATAAGGTTCATTCAGGATAAAGGAATAATTGTTTCTGGATGGTTTGTTTTAGGATATGAAAACGATACAATAGATACTTACTACGAAACTCTTGAATTTTGTTTAAAGATGAAAATTCTTCCTGCAATATTCCCGGTAAAAGTTCTTCCAGGTACAAGGCTCCATGAGAGACTTTCAAAAGAAGGAAAACTGGATGACACAAGACTTATCAATTTCAGAAATCCAAAAATAAAAGACGAAGATGTCTTTATTGCCCTGAAGAAAATAAGAGAAAAGGGATATAGTCTTAAAGAAAATTTTAAAAGACTTCGCTTTTATTACAATAAATTCAAAAGTGACAAAATCCATAAAACTATCTTCCTCATGATATTGCAATCAAGAATTGCCGGAGGACTTGATGTTTCAAATGATGAATTTTTTATAGAAAGAGAATAAGCAGGGATTTTAACTTCCTCACCTCCATCCCTGTTTCCTTAACCGCAAAAGCGTTCTGAACATAGGTTCTTTTAAACCCATTTTTTTTCTTTCTTCAATTGCAAACTTGAGCATTTCAATACTTGGAGTCGATTCGCTTGCCTTTAAAGCATTTGGAAGTTTTTCCTGTATTTCGTTTAAAATATCTTTCAACCTTTCCTTACCAATAGATGGAGAAACATAAAAACGAGGATATAAAAGTGATTCCCCATCTTTTACCACATTTTCTTTCACTGCTATTTTATAAAGAGCAGTTTGAGGATAAATGCGAAGCCCTTCCTGCATGTGTATCATGTCATCAGGGCTTATGAATTCTCTGAAGAAAGTAAAAGTTTCTTCAATTGTTTTTACAGTCTCACCAGGTCCCCCAAAAATAAAAAACCACATCGCTGGAAGATTGTGATTTTTTATCAATACTGCTGCCTTTTGAAGCTCCTCGAGTTTAAAATTCTTTCCCATAGCTAAAAGCATGTATTGTGAAGCAGTATCTGGGGTGCAATCAATTTGCTCAAAACCTGCATCTTTCATTAACCCTAACAACCTGTCTGTAACAAATGCTGGATTTAACCCCATTGTCCTTAATTTGATGTTGAGTTTTCTTTTTATTATCTGCCTGCAAATTTCTTCCGAATGCTGTGAAGGCGTTCCAAAAGTTGAATCAACAATTTCAAACATAATACCATTTCCGATGGTTTTAGCTACATCCTCAATTTCATCAACCACTTCATCCGGAGAGCGCAACCTGTATACCCCCCCTTCTATTAGAGGATAAGTGCAATATGTGCAACAAAACGGGCATCCCCGCTTTGTTTGAATCGGATATGCTCCCCTTCCCGTGTAAGGGGAATAATCGACCCATCTGTATATCCTCGAAAAATTTCTCCTGAATTCACCATACTCTGGTAAATTAATTCTTATTTCATCCCCAGCCTTATAAACCAGACCGGGAATTTTTCTGGGATTTTCATTCGTTGAAATACAATTAATCAGCTTTGCAAAGGAAGCTTCTCCTTCTCCAATTATCCCAAAATCTGCTTCAAAGATTTCAAAAATCTCACGGGGGAAAATACTGTAACCAGCCCCACCAAGAACTATAAAAAATTCCTCTCTCTGTTTTTTGAATTTTTTCAATGGCTCTGCAAACAAATCAGCAATCGAATCAATAAAGCAAAGTCCCCCTTCCATGCTCATATCATCAACATTTCTTATACCAACTCCCACAAGCCAGGGATTTTCCTCTTCGAGAGTTTTTTCAAAAGATTTACCATAATCAAAAGTTGCATCATAAATTTTCACTTCATACTTTTCCGGTAAAGACGAGGCAACAAGGCAAACTCCAATTGGAGGGGCAGGATATGGATTTGCAGTAAGATTTGCATTAACAAGAAGAATTTTTTTTTGTTTTTTATTCTCAGTATAAAAAATTCCATCCAGCATTTTTAAAACTGTTTTAAATTCTCTTTATTTAACTTTTATCATAATAAACAACATTCTAAAACCCCTATCTTTTTAATAGTGATTAATTCATTGACTTATGAATTTAATATTTTTTATACTGAAGTTAATGGAGGTTTTATATGAAATATAATAGCGGAAATGAAATAATTCTTGTAGGGAGGAAATTACCCGATTGTGAAAATCTCGGTATAGGATATTTACTCGCATCTTTGCAATCTGCTGGATTTCAAGGTGATATGGAAATTCTTAATGACTTAAGAGACATGAATAGAATCTGCAAACGCATTCTTATTGAAAGACCTTATTTAGTTGGACTTTCTCTACCGGACGGAGGTTCATCATTCTTTGCTCTTGCTCTTGGTGAATTTTTGCGTCGAAAAGGGTATATGGGGCACATAACTGCAGGTGGAGGATTTGCAACTTTAGCAAGGAATTGGCTCTTAGAGCGCTACAACTGGCTCGATAGTGTCGTTAGATTTGCTGGAGAGGTTCCTCTGGTTATGCTTGCTCGCTCACTTAAAAGCAAACCAGAAGAGAACCTTAGAAACATAGAATGTATCCCGGGCATTACAACGAGGAATGGAGATGGACCTCCTGCCCCTGTCATGGATAATACCCAGATAAAAATCATACCCCGGCATTCAGACCTGCCAGATATTTTGAAATATAAAGTTGCCCATATTTCTGCAACAAGGGGATGCCCTGCAAGATGTGCCTACTGTGGTCCTGCAGCACTGAGAAAACTCGAATGGCAGGAAGCAAAATCAGCAGGTTTTTCAGTCTCCGAGATTCGCTGTGCAGGTGTTGGTGGTGTCCGTAGAAGGGAAATTAGCAACCTGTGCGATGAAATGGAACTGCTTTATCACAAAAAGGGTGTTCGATATTTTTACTTTGTTGACGAACATCTCCTTCCATTTAAGGAATCTGAAGCACTGGATTATATTGCAAAATGGAAAAATGAACTCAGACGCCGTGGTATAAGTAAAATAGGAATTGGATGCATGCTAAGAGCAAACTTTTTAACACCAAAAATTGTAAAGGCATTTCAAGAAGCTGGACTTGTAAGATGCTTTTTGGGTCTCGAGTTAGCATCTCCAGACGAATTTAAAAAATTCTACAGGAAAGGTGATGTAGAGCAAGCATTACAAATGATAACACTACTCGAAGACCTTGGAGTTGCTACAATCTGCAATTTGATGCTCGTTCATCCATATTCTACAATTGAAACAATCCAGAATGGAATAGAACTTTTAGGCAGAATTGAAAAAGGAACATTCGAGGCTACAGCAATGCAAGTCTACCACGGGACATTTCTTTATGACATGATAAGTGCAGAAGGCAGGCTCAAAGGAAATCCCCTGCGCTACGGTTACACAATCAAAGATGCAGAAGTTTCACGCTTTGTAGAAATTTTCTCGAGGCTCCGCGGGGAATCTTTCAAAAATTTCAGTATCTCCTATTACGCACACGATATTTGGTTAGCCCTTCGCCTCGCCCAGAGGATTGAAAAGAAATTCAAAAGCAAAGACCTCGAAGAGAGGGCTAAAAATATTACCCGGGATTTAAATCTTTTGCGAGTGAATGCCTATAAAAGAGCACTTGAAATGGCAAAAAATGGTTGCGGGTTTTACAATTGTAATGAACTCATCAGAGAAACAAGAAAATCGGGTGAAGAAATACAGTCAAAAATGAATTGCATTGAAGAAGAAATTTTTAAAAGAATATCTCACACTGGTACTCTTTATTCCCCGATGAGAACTGCTGCCGCTTATGTTATGAAGTTCGCTATCGCAAGTGCTTCGCTTGCAGCATGTTATAGAAGCAGCAATCAAGAGATAAAGGATGTTCAAATTGAGAAGGATGATATGGATTTGATAACAGATGACTCAGGAGATGATATTAAGGACATGGCGGAAGAGACTTTAAACTGCTCTGAGGCAGAAAAGGAAGCAAGAAGGGAACAAATTTCAAATATTGTCAAAAGTATTGACCCATGTTTGAGTGTATTTATTACCTATAACCAATTTGATGGTTTTCAGGTTTCCTGCGCACAATATTATTGGATTGGACCTACCTATTGTGACCCAGATGTTCTTAATCAGAGGCTTGAAAGAATTAAAAATGCACTAAATGGAGTTGATATGTCATGTTTCACCTCTTTTTTTACTGATATTAGGGGAGAAGATACAGATGATTTCATAAAAATGAACGAACCAATTAAAAATAACTGTGCGTCTTATTGTGAGTTTCCTGGAGACGACTGGTATAAGGTAGTTATTTTAATTGATTCTGAAGGAAGGGTTGTAGATGTTCAATCAAGGTATGAAGATGACCCTGCCACTCAAGAAGCAATAGATTGTTTTCGCCATGCCCTTGAAGGTCTTACATTCCCATGCCTTGCAAACTACCAGGTCTGCCCGGAATACCTAATAGCAGAATAAATAAATGAAGGTCAAAATGGTATTTCCCGAACTTTTCCTATAATTTTTTTTCTAAAATCTGCGATTCACAAAAAATTGTTGAGATGGTTCTGAGTTCAGGTTCCTTTCTACAAAAAATAAAAACCTTCTTGAAATACGAAAAATTTGTATGTTAAAAAATTATAATAGAAAAGAATTTTTATAAATTATAAAAATTAAAAATTCCTTTAATATAAAAAATTTGGAGAAAAAAAAGAAAATTCGTGACTCTTATGTTTGGATTTTTTGTGCGGGACTACTTCTTTCCATTTCTGAATCAAGGGCAAAAGCTCAGGACTGGAGAGATTTTGTCAATGCCCTTCCTCTTTTTACCCCTTCTATTCCACCTCCCTATCCTGAAAGTTTCAGGTGGGATGATGCTGAAGGGGATGGTCTTGAAGACCTCGATGACAATTATGTTTCACCCATAAAAAACCAAAATGATTGTGGAATCTGTGTAATTTTTGCAACTATTGCGGCACTCGAAACAGAATATATGATAAGATTCAATATCACACGATCTACTCCTGACCTGATTCCAGACCTTTCCGAGTGGATTCTTTCAGCATGCACAGTTGGAATAGATGGCGATGCTTGCAATCCAGAGCAATATATTTTTAATTTTTTGAATTTTATTCAATCTTCTGGCACTATTGAAGAAATTTTTCTTCCTTTTATTCCTTCATCTTTTCTCGAATGCAAGGATTTATGTAATTGGAGGGAACCACCTATCGACTGGTATCGTATTCAGAGGTTTGAGAGAGTAGAAGTGATAAAAGAGCCGGGGATTGAGCCGGAGGATCTTAAAGCTGCGATACTTCAAGGACCTGTAATTACTGTTTCCAAAGGATTCAATGGAGTTGTTAACCTTGTTGAAGGTCCAGGAGGAATCAAATCTTGCAGTTGGCCAGTTTTACCAGGAGATACTATGCCCCCTAAGGACCACGGTTTGCTAATTATAGGATATGAACATTACGAGGGGAAATTTATTCTTATAGTCAAGAATAGTTGGGGATACGATGATCCAATTTGTGGTGGTGGAATCTGTAAAATTCAATTTTTACCCTGCTATCATGGAGAATACTTACAGAAACCCGAATGTAGACCATCCTGCGACATCGGACTTGAAAATGCTCGAATAGCAGATTTTGAAGTTGGACCTCTAAACCTTTTAAAAGATTCTGATAGAGATTTAATTCATGACGAAATATGCGACAATTGCCCCGAAGTACCAAATATTTCTCAGGCAAATTGTGATGAATTGTATGATTCGGAGCAACCTCCTGGCCATACTGGAGGCGATGCCTGCGACCCTGATCCATGTATATATATCCAGTCAATAGGTGAATCTTCTGAACCTCCTTTAATAGATTCAATTGCAAGAGATATTGGAAGAATGAGAGACATTACATACACTCCCGTAGGATATAATGCAATCACTGGCGAAAGAACCACGGAGTCTGATGTGCTTCTTGCAAGATGCCAGTGCACATCTTACTGGGCTGATGGTTGGAGCATTGATAAAGAGACTGACTGCGATCGGGGGGATTGGCGAGGAAACTGCAATAGAGAGGGTCGTTTCATAGGGAACAAGGATCGAGGAGTAGGATAGTTTCACATGCGTCGAGTCATCTTAGAAGATGATTGGCCTGATTCTCCTTTCTATTACCCACCTGAGAGCAGTTATGGAACTATTGAGCAATTTATAGAAAATGTCACTTTCTGGAAGGAAGGAGTGAGAGATGATGGAGAGGTTGAAGTCAATAGAGAGATATGGGACTGGCGCCATGAAATATTTCCTTATCCATACGAGCATCAAGGTTGCCTCTCAATGGATAGTCCCGATTGCACTGCACAATCAGCCAGAGTGTGGATGCACCCTGAGGCAATGAATGTAAATAGTGAAAGGAATCAAAACAACTCATATTGGCTGGATATAAATCTCAGTTATAGGTCAACATTTCGTCCACCAGAAGAAGTTCCGATGTTTGATGTTTTTACAATTGGTCTCGATGTTGAAAGGGGATGCCCTATAGACCCGAACATGAAGGTATCCCTTGATACGGATTTTTTTGTATTAAAAATAAGACCCATCGGCTGTCCTATGCTTCCTGATGATTCCCCCTACAAGATTCCTTTGAGACCCCAATCGGCAATTCAGGGAATGGCACTCATGCGATACGACCTGATGACTGGCTTCATCAAAGAATTCATTTCTTCAAAAAGCGCATCAGCAGAAGAGCCAATGGACTATGAAGAATTCATGGGGGCTGGAAGATCCTATCCAGAACCTGATTTCTGGATATTTGGAGGCAAAGATGCTTTTGGGAATTACTCCAACAAACTCTGGAAGGGTTATTTCACCACAGGGGTAGATGGAGCAGAGGAGCGCCAATTTCTTTGGAATCTGCAACCTGTGCAGGTCTCCCCACCGGGTAGAATTAACGGAGTGATGGGTATGACAAGAGATGGCGATCTGGTGATTTTCGCAGGAGAGGGTGAGGAGGGTTATCTTTCTGATCTCTGGTTCTACCGGAGGAAAGAAGTGGCGCATTCGTGGGAACAGATTTCTTTGGAAGGGGAAGTTCACGATGGTCGTGCAGGAGTGGCGAACGCCCAGTGGGGTGATTTCCTCTACCTGTTCGGAGGAGCTAACGAAGAAGGGAATTCCTCAAGACTCTCTCTACTTGATCTTCGAACAGTAAAATTCCATCATGTCAGCAATGCCCCCATTGCAAGATCATTTTCAAGCATGGCAATTTATGACTTAACAGGTAAAATCTACATTTATGGTGGAAGCGACGAATTTGGATGGCACAATGATATCTGGTCATTCAACAGGGATACAGGACTATGGAAGCAAGAGATTTCCGATTGCCTTGCAGGGGAATGTCCTCCTCCATCCAGAGGAAGCGTTATAGCGCACAAAACTTCATCAGGAAATCTTGTGGTGTTTTCTGCCGATGGCATCTCCCAGCAGCCATCATGGAAAATAGACATCCCTTCAGCCACTTACTGGCAGAGCTACGATAGGAGAACTGGAAATCCAAAAGCTGGGGATTGCAATAAAGATGGTCTCCCCGACCCTGGCGATGGATGGAACTGCTCACTTTATGAGAATATCTGGCATGCACCAATGGGAAAAACTGGATGCGATATTTTAACATCAGCCCAGACTTGCAATGTTCCGCCAACAATTGGAGGTGTGGTAAGCTCAGTCCATATTCCATCTGCTGTTTCTTTTTCAATAAGAAACGAAAGAGCCTATATTGTAGGTGATGGGAATTTATGGGTGCTTGATATAACTGATAAGGAGATGCCTACAGTAATAGGAAGGGTCACTGCATTTGAATGTTTCAATGATGTGGTTGCTATCGAAAATTACCTTTATTTGGCATCTTGTATTGGTCTCGACATCTTCGATATTTCGATGCCTGATAACCCATTGCGTGTAAGTAGTGTCCGAATTCCGACTATAGCCAGTGAAATTGAATACCAGGGCAGACAAGTTTATCTCAGAAGCCCGAGAGGTCTATATATCATTAATGTTGAAGACCCTCTCAATCCATACCCCGAAGGAATGCTTAATCTCGGTGGATGGGGAGGGATGCTAACGCGGGGGCTTATTGTGGATAAAAACAAAGTGCACATGGCATGGGGAAGGAGTGTTATAACAATTGATGTAAGTAACCCTTCTGCCCCTTTTGAGATTGGTAGGGTTCCTATCAATGGATTCATACTCGGACTCAGAGGGGAAGGAAACATTATCTATGGCTATGCATATAAAGGGCATGGAGAGGAACCTTTTGTTCTTGAAATTGTAGAGGGAAGACCACCAATAAAAATAGGGACTCACACGGTGAAGCACTGGGTAATGGGAACAGAACACTCAAAGGGATATGCTTACAGGCTTCATAATTTTAAATTTGAAATTGCAAATGAAAAATTATAGCAAATTAATAGTAATTTTCTTGATTTTTTTCATTTCAGCAGGAGAATTTTTTATCTCTTGCAAAAACAATGGAATTAATGATGCAAACACAGAAATGAATGAAGCATTTGACCAGAAATCAGATTGCTTAGATTCATCAATAGATATTTCTGAATTTTCTGAATCAGGTGACAATACACAACAAGAGGATTTTTATACAGGAGCATTCTGTGGTCCAAATTGCAGGCAAATTACTTTCAGAGATGTTGGTGTCTATAAGATATGGGAAAATATAATTGTTTATGGTGAATATCCAACCGAAGATATTTATATCATTGACCTCACTACAGGTCAGGAAACTTTTATTACAAGTTGCAAAGACGAAGAATACGAAGGATGTGCCGATGCTACGATATATAAAAATTATATATATTATTTTAGAAGAAATAGAGAACCACCATACAAGCAATGTGATTTATGGAGGTATAATATTTTAACTAGAGAAAAAGAAATCATACACACTATTCGCAGCGAATACTATTTTGGAATTCTAACGGATCTCAATGCAAATGATAACTATGTATTGTGGGCGGATGACAGAAATGCAGAAATAAATAGATATGCATGGGAACTATATCTTTTAAATTTATCCACTGGAGAAGAATCCAGACTAACAAATGGTAGTGAGTGTATGGCATTTGATGTAAGAATGTGGAAAAACAAAGTTGTATTCACTGAAAGGAGGGGAGGAGACCATGAAATAATCCTCTACGATATCGAAAAAAATACCTTTACAAATATTTCAAATAACATATACGACCAATACCAGCCTGCAATCTGGGAAGACCGCGTTGTCTGGATTGATTCGAGGACAGAACAATCCCAGGGAGTGGGCAGTTATTACAATCCTCATAATCCAGATGTATATTTTAAGCAGATTGAGGGTGAACTTGTAGCAGTTGAAACAGAAGGAAGCATACAGCGGAACCCTGATATTTTTGGGAATTTGATTGTTTGGGACGACGAAAGAAACGACGATACACCAAATACATATGACACACATATCGATCTTCGAAGTGAAGTTTTTGTTTATGATATTTCTACAGGTGAAAAAATCATGATAACACAATACAAAGATAAAACGGGTGGAGAGGAGCCGAGGATCTGGGAAAATCGGATATTTTTCCTGGGAAGGGATAAAAATAATACTATTACTCTGTTCATGTACGAACTTTGATTTTGAACATTAAGAATTTAAGAATGTTATTTTTCATTAACCTGTAGTGCTCTTATTAACCACTATTTAGCCAGTATCATCATGTCTTCTAAATCAAATAAAAAATACACCCAATTGAGTTTGACTAATTGACTGTTTCAGACAATACATTTTATAGTAGCGATTTATAGAGGTTTTATATGAAATATAATAGCAGAAATGAAATAATTCTTGTAGCGAGGAAATTACCCGATTGTGAAAATCTCGGTATAGGATATTTACTCGCATCTTTGCAATCTGCTGGATTTCAAGGTGATATGGAAATTCTTAATGACTTAAGAGACATGAATAGAATCTGCAAACGCATTCTTATTGAAAGACCTTATTTAGTTGGACTTTCTCTACCGGACGGAGGTTCATCATTCTTTGCTCTTGCTCTTGGTGAATTTTTGCGTCGAAAAGGGTATATGGGGCACATAACTGCAGGTGGAGGATTTGCAACTTTAGCAAGGAATTGGCTCTTAGAGCGCTACAACTGGCTCGATAGTGTCGTTAGATTTGCTGGAGAGGTTCCTCTGGTTATGCTTGCTCGCTCACTTAAAAGCAAACCAGAAGAGAACCTTAGAAACATAGAATGTATCCCGGGCATTACAACGAGGAATGGAGATGGACCTCCTGCCCCTGTCATGGATAATACCCAGATAAAAATCATACCCCGGCATTCAGACCTGCCAGATATTTTGAAATATAAAGTTGCCCATATTTCTGCAACAAGGGGATGCCCTGCAAGATGTGCCTACTGTGGTCCTGCAGCACTGAGAAAACTCGAATGGCAGGAAGCAAAATCAGCAGGTTTTTCAGTCTCCGAGATTCGCTGTGCAGGTGTTGGTGGTGTCCGTAGAAGGGAAATTAGCAACCTGTGCGATGAAATGGAACTGCTTTATCACAAAAAGGGTGTTCGATATTTTTACTTTGTTGACGAACATCTCCTTCCATTTAAGGAATCTGAAGCACTGGATTATATTGCAAAATGGAAAAATGAACTCAGACGCCGTGGTATAAGTAAAATAGGAATTGGATGCATGCTAAGAGCAAACTTTTTAACACCAAAAATTGTAAAGGCATTTCAAGAAGCTGGACTTGTAAGATGCTTTTTGGGTCTCGAGTTAGCATCTCCAGACGAATTTAAAAAATTCTACAGGAAAGGTGATGTAGAGCAAGCATTGCAAATGATAAAACTACTCGAAGACCTTGGAGTTGCTACAATCTGCAATTTGATGCTCGTTCATCCATATTCTACAATTGAAACAATCCAGAATGGAATAGAACTTTTAGGCAGAATTGAAAGATGAGAATTGCTGCCGCTTATGTTATGAAGTTCGCTATCGCAAGTGCTTCGCTTGCAGCATGTTATAGAAGCAGCAATCCACAGAAAATTGAATATTGCTTGCATTTTAAAGTCATTTGATTATATTTAGCCTTTTGATAAATCCTTAAATTATTCATGGGACGAGTAGAAATGAACGACGAACATAAAGAAAAAATTGAAGAAATCAAAAATATTGTTTACGAATATTTTTCTCGTGAATGCGATGTCGAAAAAGAAAAATTAAGTGACGAAACAGATATAATGAAAGACCTTGAAGGTGATTCTCTCATGCTTTTAGGTCTCCTTGAACTTGTAAGAAAAAAATATGGAATAAATGTGGAACTTAAAACTCTCGGCAAACATCTGATGAAAAAACCTGCAAACACAATAGGTCAAATAATTGACTTAACACAAAAACTCGTTGCTCACGGAGATGCAATCCTTAATGTGGACATTTAATGCACCGAAAGTTTCAGGGTGTGGTATTGATTCGGAAAGAATTGACAGATTTTTAAAATGGACTCAGGGAAGTAAAGAAAATCCACCAGATTTCGTTTTTTCAAAAGAAGAAATAACTCATTGCAGAAATAGTAAAGACCCTGCCTTCTCGCTATGCGCCTCCTTTTGCGCAAAGGAAGCATTCTATAAAGCAACAGGAGGAAAATCATTTGATTTTAAGGGTTGCGAACTCTTTGCAAATCCAGACGAAAAATGGTTTGAATTAAAAATCTCGAAAAAAATTATTGAGGAAAACAATTTTAGTGGTGGCAGAGTTTTAATTGAAAGAAACCCTCTTGATTCAAATGAGATAATAGTTATTTTATATCTTCTTCAGAATGATGAGAGATAAAAAACCAGTTGCGATTACAGGTCTTGGATTAATGACTGCCCTCGGTATTGACCTTGAATCATCGTGGAAAGGACTAATTGCAGGCGAAAATCCGGTAAAATATTTTACACTCTTTGATCCGGCAGGACTTCCTGTTAAATTTGGAGCGGAATTACCCAAAGAGTCTGAGGAAATTTTTAAAAAATTCATTAAACCCAGAAACAGAGAACAGATGACGCGCTCAACCATGATAGCAGTTTCGACAGCAATCATGGCACTGCAAAACAGCGGGCTTGACCTTTTGCCTGTAGATAAAAAGAGGGTCGGTGTTGTTGTTGGTGCTACAGGAACAGGCTATGCACCTTTCCCCTACCCTGATAAGCCTGATGAGTATCGTATTTTGAAAAACATGGCTAATTCAGCCTCCTCATGGATAAGTTTGAAACTAAAAATAGAAGGACCTTCCTTCGTCGTAAGCACTGCATGTTCATCAGGAATATATGCTCTTTTCTGTGGTTACACCCTTATCAAATCCGGAATTTGTGATGTAGTAATCGCAGGAGCAGCAGAATCATGTATAAACTACCTCGATGTTCAGGGCTTTTCTTCTCTTATGGCTCTCTCTGAAGACGAAGAAAACTTTAAAACTGCCTCAAGACCTTTTGATAGAAAAAGAAATGGATTTGTAATTGGTGAAGGTGGTGGTATGATGGTTCTTGAATCACCAGAGTTTGCAAAATCACGAAATGCAAAAATTCTTTCCCACCTGTATTTACCTGCTATAACTTCAGAAGGTTATAACATACTTGCCCCATTACCTGAAGGCAAAGGAATGGCAGAAACTATGAAACTTGCTCTTAAAAACGCCAATCTTCAGCCAAAGGATATAGATTATATAAATGCTCATGGAACATCCACTCAGGCAAATGACCTCTATGAAACCCTTGCAATAAAAGAGGTTTTTGGAGAATGCGCAAAATCAATACCAGTTTCCTCGACAAAATCAATGACAGGTCATTGCTTATCAGGTGCTGCAGGTGTTGAAGCAGTTATCTGTTGTAAAGCAATTATTGAAGAATGCATTCCACCAACAATTAATCTGAGCGACCCTGACCCTCAATGCAACCTTGATTATGTTCCAAATAAAGCAAGAAAAGCAAAATTAAAAAATGTAATGTGCAACTCATTTGCATTTGGCGGGCATAACGGTGTTGCAATATTTTCAAAGGTAGAAGATGAGTAATAATGGCAAAAATGTTTTTCTGGCTGGGAGCGGTTCATATCTGCCCGGAAAAAAAATCCCATTCAGTGAAATAGATAAGATTCTCGGGGAATTAGACCAGGCTCCTGATAAGATTCGTAAATGGATGAATGAAACAAAAAAAATAATGGAAGAACTCCTTGAAGTTAAGTATTTTCACTATGCTATAGACCCTGTAACCCGCGAATTTTCAGATGACAACATTACAATGTCTGTAAAGGCTTCACTTTCTGCACTTGAGTATGCTGGAATGAAAGCAGAAGACATTGACCTTATCTGCTATGGTTCCCCGCATCAGGACCAGATGCCAACCGCTTCAACAAAAATACAGGAGATGTTAGGAATCGAATCCTGTCAGGAAATATCAATTCATGCAAATTGCACTTCAGCATACAAAGCACTTCATATAGCAACCGAACTAATAAGAGGAGGGAGAGCATGTAATGCTCTTGTCATTTCATCGAATATTGCTTCCTCTGAACTGAGGGCTGAATATTACAACCAGCAAATTGTTGACAGAGATTCTATTTTTCTCCGATGGTTTTTGTGTGATGGAGCTGGAGCTTTAGTGCTGACATCCAATCAATCTTTTTCAAAGGGGTTTAAAGTTGATTATACATACATAGAATCAATCGGTGGGAAACGACCATCAATGATGTTCAACTTGAGACCCGCTTACTGGATGAACCCAAAAATTGAATTCGAAAAAGGGTATCATCACCTGAGGCAAAAATTCAGAAATGCCCTTTCCACCCCTATATTTCAGGAAAAAGATGGCTCGGTATTTTTCTGCGGACTTAAAAGAATGCTCGAAAAAGGTTCGATAGCGGTAGATAAAATAAAATTCATGCAAATTAATCTCCCGGCAAAACACATCGCTCAATCTGTTAAAGAAGAAATTGAAAAACTTGGAATTCCACCAGAAACCTTTTACACCAAACTCGACGAGCTGGGTTACCCAGGACCACCAATGGCTTTCATTTGTCTCGATAAAATTATAAGAGAAGAAAAGTTGCAAAAGGGTGACCTAATAGTTAGTTTTGTAACTGAAGTCAGTAAATTCATGCAGGCTGGTTATTCAATATGTTATGACCCTCATGACTGAAAAACAAAAAATTGCTTTTGCCTTCCCTGGCGTCGGAGTAAAGAGTTCAGGTTACGAAATAGATTTTTACCTGAGACACAGGAATGAAATAAACCATTTTTTTGAAGAAGCATCTCAAATTTGCGGCGAAAAATTATCCCCTGAAAATTTAAAGTCTAATAATTCCAGCGAACGAATGCACCAGATTTACACATACACACTAAGTTGTGCTTTTGCTGCAGTAATCAAACAATCAGGATACCAGCCATTTCTAACGGCAGGTTATAGTTTTGGAGTTTATGGAGCTCTCTTTGGAAGTGAAGCAATAAATTTTTCAGACGGACTTAAAATTTTGATTGAAGCTCATGAAATCATGAAAGAAAAAAGTAAAAATCTAAATGCGGGAATGTGCGTAATAGCAGGCTTAACTGAAGAGGATATATTAAAAATAACTGAAGAGTTATCTCCATCAAAAATTCGCATAGTCAACTCAAATAGCAACATTTGTAAGGTTCTTGCAGGAGAGAAAGAAAAACTTGAAGCACTTTGCAAAAAGGCTATTGAAACTGGAGCGACTTCAGCTCAAATTCTTCCTCTCAGCATTCCATATCATCATCCCTTTTTTCTTTCTGGAGTTTCAGAAAAATTCAGAAAGGCTCTGGATTCAATTACATTTAAAAAACCTGTTTGCCCCATAGTTTCTTCTATAAACCAATCATTGCTAACCACCGCGGATGAAATAATTTCCTTCATCTCAAACAATCTATCCACCCCTATAAACTGGCAGAAGGTGATTGAAAAATTCATCCGGGAAGGGGTATCAATGATAATAGAGTGTGGTCCGGGATTGACCCTTACTCGTAATGCAAAATTTATTGATGGATGCCCTGAATTTGTAAATTTTAAAAATATAGAAAAAAAACTCGGAATTTAAGCAATGGAAGCGTTCATTCTTGGTTCAGGAAAAATGGCTCGAGACATAGGGCTTTTCCTCATTGAAAAAAATATAGGGGTGACCTTTTTTTCAAGAGATGAAAAAAGACTCAAAAACCTTGAGAGTTATATTTTAAAAAAACTTTTTCTCTTTAATGATGATACTTCAAAATTTTCCGTACGATTTACAACTTATGATAACATTTCCCCTTCTCTACAAAGCCCTGAAATTGTAATTGAAACTGTAAATGAATCACTCGAGGATAAAATCTTTGTTATAAATTGCATACAAAATCTCATCACATCTGATACATTACTGCTGACTAATTCTTCTTCAATAGACCCTGCATCCATAAATCCATCATGCACTGGAATGCATTTTTTTTATCCTGTAAAAATGACTAATTTTGTCGAAATTACCCCGGGCAAAAGCATTCTTGCAACACAAAAAGCAATTGAATTTGCTTCAAAATTTGGACTTGATTTTATTGTTGGAAAAGATTGCTGTCACTTTGCTATCAATAAATTACTGCTTCCTCTTGAATCGGAGATTTTCATCGCACTTCGAAGTGGAGTTCCAGCAGAGGTATTAGAAAAATCCTCTATTATTCCACTATTTCCAGCAGGACATCTTTCCTGGATGGATAGTGTAGGACTTGATATAATTTTTGCATCAATTAAAAATTATGTCCTTGACATGAATCAAATGGAAGGGAATGACTACAAAGAGCTTCTTGACTGCCTTGGTGAACTTATTAAGAGTGGAAAATCGGGAAAGAAAAACTCAAATGGACTTCTTTGCGGGAAACCCCTCCCATGGAAAACCTTAGACTTTAGTTTTAGTGTGGAACATTTTAATCAGATTTTTCATTATCTTTTTATTCATACATGTCTTCGATTTATTGAAAAAGGCTGGATAGAAAAAGAAGAACTTGAAAAAGTTTTAAATCAGGTTTTTCTATCTAATTCAACTCTTAAAGAAGAAGTAGAAAAATCAAAAGGGGTTAGGACAGATTTTATTGTTAGACTTTATAACGAGAGAAAAAAAACTTATTTTGAGCCACTTACTTCATCCGGTGATTTGTAGATGCAATTAAAATATGAAATAAAAGGGGATTTTGGTTTTATAACTTTAAGTGATCCTCCATTAAACTATATAGACAGCAACCTGTTTAAAAACCCGGAAACTCTCAAAAATTTTCTGCAGAAATCCATTATAAAAGGAGTCATAATAAAGGGTGAAGGAAAACATTTTTGCAATGGTGTAAATCCTGAAATTCTCAAAGAAGATTTAAAGAAATCAGATGCTCTCCCGCTTCTCCTTGATTTAGGAAAGAATTTTCTCAAAATCTTATCTGACGCACCCATACCTGCAATTGCAGTTATAAAAGGTGGTTGCATTGGAGCAGGTCTTGAAATAGCCCTTTCATGTCATTTTAGATTTGCTGCAAGTTCTGCCATTTTAGGTTTTCCCGAAACGGACTACGGAATTCTGCCAGGGTTGGGAGGAACAATTTTTTGTTCAAAAGCAGCAGGGCTTTCAAAAGCAATAGAACTTATTCTTACAGGAAAACTTTTATCTGCTGAAGATGCTAAAAAAATAGGAATTGTAGATGAAATTTTTGACACAGGAGAAGTTGAAAGTAAAGCAATAGAGTTTCTCAAAAATCTCACGGGAAATCGTTCAATAGAAATAATCAAATCAGTTATAAAATCAATTAATAATTCATTGAAACTCTCGTATGATCAGGCTTTAAATGAAGAAACTAAACTTTTTTTGCATCTTGTGCAACTCATTAATGAGCAAAAACAAAAGGATGAGTCATTAGATAAATAAAAAAGCAAAGCAAAGGTAAAAAATTTATGAAGCCATCTAAAGTATATTCTTTTCTTGAAATAATACCTGTAGAAAAGGTAGAAAAAAATCGAAAAGAATTTATCAATACATTTTTCGACGATAGTGAAAAATTACAAATTAATGAAAAGCCTGTCCGAACGATTGCCGGTTTTATTGCTCTTAAAAAATCCCTCGTCAATTTGGCAAACAGGATTAGCAGTAATAATCTATTAACTGAAAAAGATTTTATTCTTTCTCACAATGAAAATGGGGCTCCCTTAATTAAAGAATTTAAAAGTAAAGAAAAATTAATTACAAATTTTTCTGTTCAAAAAATCAGAATATCCATCACTCATACAAAAAAATATGCCTGTGCGCTCAGTGTTTATCAGGAGGAAGAGGATGTCATTTGAAGAAAACCTGATTTTCAAGAAGGAAGCTGGAATTGGATACCTCATCTTAAATGATCCTCCACAAAATAGGATGAATATGAAATTTTTTAGAAGGCTTAAGGAGATACAAAAGGAAATTTTTTCTTCAATTGTTCTGGATGGATTAATAATATCAGGGATGGGAAGGCATTTTTCTTCTGGAGCGGATGTTGATGAAATATATAATATTATTTCAGGTAATGAAGCGGAATCAGCACTAAAATTCCTTGAGGAGAATGCAGAAATATTTAATTTCATTGAAAAAATGCCATGGCCGGTTGTGGCTGCTATTTGTGGATGCTGTCTTGGAGTTGGATTCGAACTGGTTCTTTCCTGCAAATACAGAATAGCAGCACCAAATGCAGTATTTTCACTCCCTGAAACAACATTCGGATTAATTCCAGGTTGTGGTGGTATAGTAAGATTGTCTAAACTTGTTGGTTCTGGGAAAACTATTGAACTAGTATTAACGGGAAGAACAATATCTGCAGAAGAAGCACTTGAAAATGGCATTATTGATTGCATTGTTCCGCAAGAAAAATTAATTGAAAACTGCAAAAAACTTATAGAAAAAGATAAATTCTTAAATACAAACGAAAAAATCTCATGAGAGTTCTACTAGTAAATCCCCCAAGGTCCCCCTGCAATGCGATACTTGAATACGCTCCTTCGGATGCGAAAAAATTCATACATCGCAAACTCGTGGGACCTCCATTAGGGCTTCTTGTAGTAGCAGAGGCACTTCGAAATCACGATGTTACTGTTCTTGATTTAAAAGGGGAATACGACCTAAATCCTTCTGCAGGAAGCATAGAACAAATCACAATTGAATATCTCGAAAAGATAAACCCGGATATAGTCGGAGTTACTTTCATTGCTTCAGAATTTCCGGATGGAATGAGAATCTTTGAAACTGCAAAAAAATTTAATCCGAATATAACAACTGTTGCAGGTGGAATCCATGCTACTCTGAGCCCATTTGATTTCAATGGTGGTCTGGTTGATATTGTAGCACCAGGACCGTCAGCACCTTTAATGAAAAAAATTTTAGAGGCACTCGAAACAAAAAAAAGTCTGGAAGATATTGGAGGAATTTTTTTATGCAAAAATGGAAGGCTACAGCCATCCTCTTCCCCACCCTACCATTTTAATCCTGCAAGCAAGGATTTTCCTGTACCTGCAAGACACCATCTATCGAGATGGCTTTCTACCTACACAGTTGGTGATGGAAGAGGAATAGCAACTTACATCGTCACATCTTATGGATGCCCGCGGAAATGCACTTTTTGCTCGATATGGAAACAATACGAAGGTTCGTTTTTCCAGCGAGACATAGATAGTATAATTGACGAACTCTCAAAACTTGACGAATACCCTGTAGTTAGATTTGCAGACGCAAATACCGTAGTCAGTACCAATTTTGCAGAAAAACTTTTTGACAGGATAATAGCTCTTGGCATTAAAAAGGATTTCATAATGGATATTCGTGTTGATACTGCAGTTGAGAACCCTGAACTTATTGAAAAGATGGCACGGGGAGGACTTCGTGTTGTTATCTGCGGGTTCGAATCATGGCGAGATGATGAATTGCAAATGTATAATAAGGGAATGAAAAGCAGTATGATTGCAGAAGCCATTCGAATATTTCATGAAAATTCAATACTGGTAAGGGGCAATTATGTGATTCCACCCTGGTATGATGAAAGTGATTTCGATAAACTTGCAGATTTTGCATCTTCCCACCGAGTTGAATATGCAGGTTATACAATATTAACTCCAATGCCTGGAACTCCGCTTTTTGAAGAAATGAAAAATCAGATAATTGATTTTGATATGAGAAAATACAACTTTTTTAATTCTGTTTTGAAAACCAAATTACCCCTTGATAAATTTTACGAAAAAGTTGCAAACCTGTGGAAGATAAAAAAAGGATTTGATATTATTTAGAATAATTTTAATGAAATTTTATAAAATTTTTGTATATTAAGAGGAGAAATGATGAAGGCAAAAAAACAACTCATAATTTTTTTAATTTTTTCTTTTATTTTGGGGTGTGCAAAAAATACAAAAAATAATAGTCCAGCAAAAGAACAAAAAGTCTTATCGGCGAATCAATTAAAATCAGAAGGAGAAAATGAAAAATCTGCGATGGAAAGTTCTCCTTTAACAAATCAAACTCAAGAAAAAGAAAAGGAGGCAATTATGAAACCACAAATAGTAGAAATTAAAGAAAAATTAGCAATGGAAACGATGCCGGATAACCTTTACCTTAATTTTGATATAAAGGATTTCGGTAAAATTAAAGCCGAGTTGTTTGTTAAGGATGCCCCTCGTAATTGTTTGAATATCGCAAATCTCGCCATTGGGGGATTTTACAATGGTCTTACTTTTCATCGTCTTATTCCAGGATTCGTAATTCAAGGTGGAGACCCCGAAGGAACAGGTGCTGGCGGACCAGGATATACAGTCCCTGCTGAAATAAAGAGAAAGCATTTAAAAGGATGCCTTGCAATGGCAAGGAAACCCGACCAGGTGAATCCAAAAAAGGAATCATCGGGAAGTCAGTTTTATTTCTGCCTTGAAGACCTTCCCAATCTTGACGGTGAATATACTGTTATAGGACAAATTGTTGAAGGAATGGATGTTCTCGAGAAAATGGCAAAGGTAAAAACAGGAAACAAGGATAGGCCCTTAACGCCAATTGTAATGGAAAAAGTTACAGTAATAACAGAAAAAAAGTAAGGTGATTTTTATTTTGAACTTTTTAAGTTGAAAAATAATAGATATTTTTTAAAATAAAATTAAATATGATGGATTCCTGCTTTCGCAGGAATGACAGTTCCGTCATACGGCGGTGGTTAGTGAGCGGAATCGAAACCATCGATAAGCGTGGACATGGCACAACGGTTGGAAAATTAATTTTTATAGTAGACAAAGGGGAAAAAAATGAAAAAGGGAAAAATAATTTTTTACATTTCAATTCTAACCCTTCTTAAATGCAATTTTGATACCCCACCTGTTATTATCGACTATGGTGAAAATGAGGAAAATGCATTCATAGATGGCGATAACTTTGACACGGATATTACGGAACAAAATGAATCCATGGAAGGAGAAGTGATTGTTTGTGTCTCTGATATTGAATGCAGTGACAATAATGAATGCAACGGAAACGAAATTTGCTCAATAGACGGTACCTGCAGGATGGGGGCACCACCACCTGAATTTTCTCCATGCACCGATAGAGATGGAAAAAAAGGAAAATGTATTGATGGAATCTGCGTTCCACCTTTTTGTGGAGACAACTTTGTAGATGAAGGGGAAGAATGTGACGATGGAAATAATACACCTGAAGATGGGTGCGAAAATAACTGTAGATACTCATGCCATGAAGATTTAGAATGTCTTGACCCTGAAGGCCACGGACAGTGCAGAGAACCAAGGTGTGCAGAAATTGATGGTGGTAAAAAATGTACCTATGAACCATCTGTTGACGGAACTCCTTGCGATGATGGCGATGAATGCACTACTGGAGATAGCTGCAAGAATGGTGATTGTTTACCGGACGGTCTAAGAATTTGCGACGATAGAATTGAATGCACTCATGACTCTTGCGATTCACGAATTGGATGCATTTTCAGACCAGATGATGCAATGTGCAATGACACTATTGTCTGCACTGAAGATAAATGTGACCAAGACATAGGTTGTGTGCATATACCAAATCATTCACTCTGCGATGACGAAAACCAATGCACAAGAGATATTTGTGACCCAATGGGTTCAGACGAACCATGCTGGCATGAAATTGTTGAAGGAAATCCATGTGATGATAGGTTAATTTGCACTGAACCGGATTTTTGCGACTCAACCGGACATTGCTCTGGAAACATCAGGTCGGGTTACTGCCTTATTAACGGATTTTGCTACAATGCTGGAGAAGTAAATGTTGAACATCAATGTAAAGTTTGCAGTCCTGCAATAAATCCATACGATTGGTCAAATTTATTGGACGGTTCACCCTGCTCCAATTGTGAAAGGCATTGTCCATGTCCTTCAGAGGGATGCACATGTTGCAATGGAGAATGTGGAAATTATACAGAGATAGCATGCATTGTACCACCATAAGATAAAAATTCATGAAAATTGAAGCAATAATTTTTGACCTCGATGGAACCCTTCTTAATACTATTGATGATATTGCAGATTCAATGAATCTGATTCTTTCTAAGTATGGTTTTCCACCACATCTTGCTGAAGATTATAAAAAATTCGTAGGAGATGGAATAGAAGTACTGGTGTCAAGAGCCTTATCTCCAGAAGATAGAAAGACTGAGATAATTAACAATCTTGTGGATGAATTTAAAAAAGTTTACTCCCGCAACTGGAATGTCAAAACAAAAGTTTACGATGGTATTGAAGAAACTCTATCAGAACTCCACAAAATGGGATATAAACTCGCAATTCTTTCAAATAAAAGGGAGGATTTCACTAAGGCAATGGTAAAAGCCATGTTACCCAACATCCCCTTTACTGCTGTTTTAGGATTAAAAGAGGGAATACCTCCAAAACCACATCCTGAATCGGCTATGCGTGTTTTAAAAATTATCGGTGTGCCACCAGAAAAATGCCTCTATGTTGGAGACAGTGATATTGATATGAAATGTGCCACTTCCTCGGGAATGATACCCGTTGGTGTTTTATGGGGTTTCAGGGATGAAAAAGAACTCACCCAAAATGGAGCCAGATTCCTGATATCAAAACCCGGTGAAATTTTCAAAATTCTGGATTCCTATAAATAAATGAAAAATTATAGGTTTGCTACTAAACTTACCCTCCTTCAAAATTTTGCAGATAATTGTGTCCAATTTGTCATTCCTGCGGAAGCAGGAATCCATTAGTTTTACCGGTACTATGAAAATACTCAAACGATCATTTACGCGGTAACTGAAATCCGTTTAAAAAGTAAAGGGTGGGAAGTTGCCACTAAAATATTGACAATAATCTTTAAATGGGGATATTAAAGATTTTAAAATTTTTAAGTTTAAGCCCCTGTAGCTCAGCAGGATAGAGCACCGGTTTCCTAAACCAAACCGAGGCAGGCATCCAACCTCCCGATTTTTCGAGATTTTCTCGATTTATCCAATACTTACAAACGGCAAGGTTTTTGCTTGCACTTGCCTGATTTTGCCTTGTTTTGGCTCTCTTATGGACACTATTTGGACACCAGAAAAGTATTACCAGTTATTACTATCAAAGTAACTTACCCTTAAATTTTTAGGCGTGTTCAATATTTGTCTTTTAGCTAACAGTGGACAGGGCATCGCAGATAGATGTTTTTAATTACTGACAAACTTCTACTTGTATTAATTTATCGCTATTGGCTCCATCTTTAACATTTTTGTTATCTTCTTGGGTCCTATTCCCAAATGATGTTATCTTATTAATTCTTGAAGCCTGTTCATACTTACTTTCCTTTTGTTCATTTTTATATCCCAATACCGCTTACTTTAATACTTACCTTATTCCCTTTTCTCTTGAACGCTCATCCCGCCCCTAAACCGGAACTATTTATGCGAACCGGACCGGAACTGACCATGCGAATTCAAGCGGAACTATTCAACCGACCTGGGCAGGAACTATTCATCCGAACCAGACCGGGACTATTCATGCGAACTCATACGGAACTAATCGACCGAGCTGTAACAGATCATATCTTCCCACAAGCACCGTGTTATACATCGTTGCATATATTATACCTACTTTATCCTCCTATGATAATCTGGAATAGTCTCATTGGTATAGTGTATTCACAAGAGAAGAAAGCTTTAAAAAATATCCTAACATATACCCTTTTATTTGAGCTTCGTCTCAAACCTATAAAAGACAATTTCCAAAGTTCTGGAGAGTTGCCGAACTCCCTACAATTCTCCATATGTATTTTCAAATTTTGTTCTTCTTCTAAGGAAAGGTCACCCTTTGTTTTTTTCAGTTGGTCTCTTAAATACATTGATTGAGCAACATAATATCCTAAGTGTTCGTATCCTTCTTTTGGCGGAGGAGGTTCATATGGTATTTGATATACAAAATTTAAAGGATTAATGTCCATTCGCTCAGCCCAAAGTCTTACTTGCTGAAAATCAAACCAATTTCCTATTTCCAAGGATGTCTTGGAGGCTAGCCGAAGAAGATTGGTGACTCTATTTTTAGTAAAGTTTGTAAGGAATTGAATTCTAAGCGCCTTAGTAATTTGATATAGATGCCTCCAAATTAGAACTTCCTTTAATGCAGACCTACCATAGAGTTCATCACGCTTTTTTTGTTCAGCTATTCTCTGAATTTCCTTCCTTGCTTTTTTTAGGCATAGAATAGCTCTTAAAAAACTCCCGTAGCATCTATATGCATCACAAGAATCCAGCAAAAGAGCAACTCGTAGAGATAAGTCTGAGTTTAAATCCAATTCCATTTCTTTTGCGGTCTTATAAAATTCCTTAGCGGATTGATAATACTTTCCAGCATGAAATAAAGCTTGAGCTTTCTGTCTTCTAAAGCTTACTAAATTGCCTAAATTCCACCCTAATTTTATACACTAGGATTTTACAAGATTTTTATCAATAGTCTTCAAAATGTTTTCTTGGGTTTTTGTAAGTGAAACTACGCGAGACAGGGTAAAACCCTTCTTAGGGTCTCGTAAGTAAACTTTATACATTGTTTCCAATTCATATAATGCTTCTTCCGGTGAAATTCCTACTTCCTTCAATCGCAGCTTAAGCAAAGAAAGCAGAAGGTAAGCCAGATAACAAATAAACACATGGGCTGTAACTCGATTATACAACCAATGCCGTATAGGTTGCAAACGTATAATACCTTTTATACTCTTGAATGCCTTTTCAATAATATCCTTGTTACCAAGGTAAATACGAATAAATTCCGCTTTGGTAACTGGACTGGTAGAGAAAATGCAGAAAAAACCATCAAACTCCTCTGCTTTTATAATAGCCTTGTTATTTAATTCCCCATTACCATAAAAGTATTTTCGCAGTCCTTGCTTAATTGTCTTTTTCTGCTTTAATAGTTGTTGTGCGTAAAGAATTTCATCATATCTCGATTCTCTTATTTCCCTTCGTTTTTGCTCATTAAAGCAAATCGCCAATGTCCCCTTAATACCGTAAATTTCATAAGGCATAATAACTACATAAAAGACCGTCTTCCCTAACTTGGCCCTGTTATCAAGATTAATTATACATTGTTTTTTAATCAATTCTCGCACAAGTTTTTTTTCCCTTCCTTTGATAGGAATTCCACATAGAGTATCCCATTTGAGATTTTTCATATCGAGAAAATTCCTCCTCGAGGTAATTCCACGATCATAGACAATTAAACCATGGTTCATGCCAAAACGACCGAACATTGAGATAATCTCCTGTACAGTTCTTGCATCATGCACATTTCCATCAAATGTTTTGTGAAATACAGGAATCCCCTCCTGCATGGTCACACCAAGACCAATCTGAATAAGTGGGCGACCTTTTACTCCTCCTTTGCCTTTTCCATGTTTTGCCATAGGGCATTTTTTGCCGTAAAAGTATGTGTTCGTAACATCATAAACAACACCATTACCTTTTACCTTGTATTTTTCTTTTACTTTCTCAAAAATATTTTTTTGCAACAATTCCGCATCTACCTTCTCCAAGTAGTCCATTGCATTGAGCAGACGCTTTTCAGTTACATTCTCAATCCCCAGTAACTTATTCAGGTCTGTTCTCTCAAACCATCTTTCCATCCGGTTAATACTTTTGTAATCGAGACAATGGGCAAATGTGAGGCTTAATATTTCCTTCCCATAATCTCCCAGCAACTCAGCCAAACCTATCTCTGATGCAAGGTGGTTCAAAACCAAAAGTGGTCCATAAACCTTTACTTGTGTGATTTCTGCATCCGAAATAGATGTCGCCAGTTTTGTTTCGCCATCTACCTGTTTGCCCACATATCTAATATGCCTCTGAACACATCTACCGTCAACCCATTTATTTTCAACCTCAGCCAAATATACTTTTCCGTTTCGTTTTATTTTTCTTATGAAACTCATAGTGTATAATATATACATCAGCATTAAGCCTGTCAACTTTTTTTCTCACTTTTTTTATCGCATAGTTAATACCACATGGTAAGAGATTTTTGCTTCCTTAACACAGTATTTCCCATTTTAAATTTAAGAACTTTCCTTAAGATTTTGTCTTTCCCTCGTCGGATAAATACTTGAAGCGCCTTCCTAAAATATAAACCTAAGAATTGTAAAAATAAATCTCAAATGTATAAAATATTTTACGCTATCCTTGGATATCTGAATAAGTTGCGTTTCCTTTAATCATAGTGTATAAATTTAAGGACGAATTTGGGTAAATCACTATCTTTATTTTCAACAGGTTTTCTGCCCCAGTCTAAGCATGAATTTAAAGAAAAAAGTAAAGTAATAGATACTACATTTTTTTTCTGCATAACTACCTCCGTATCAAAAACGAAAAAATCACCTTTATTTTATTACCATTTCCTTTTTTTTCAATTTAAATCAATTAATTTCTACCACCTTTTAAAATCCTGTTTCCGCGGAAGCAGAAATCCGTTTAAAGGAAAAGAAAGGAATTGTATTTATCGGGAACTTTCTCTAAAAGTTACATTCTAACATTTTTTATCTAAGAATCAAACATGCAAATATTTTAAAAAATTTAAACATCCTTGACTATGATAAAGTTTTAAAAAAAATAGTATGATAAAGAAAGGAGGAGACTATTAAGAAAAAAATAGGAAAGATTCTTTTGATTTTCCTTCCTGAAATAATTTTAATTGCAGGTTGCAGGGTATCTACTGCACCATTAACCCCTGAAGGTCTAAAAGTTCAGGTTACAAAAGCAGAACCTCCCCCGGGTTGCGTAGAAGTAGGACCCATAGAGGCAATTAGCGGAAGCGGTTGTGGTGGTTATGGTGCTCAAGGCACTTATGAGGATGCTTATAACATTCTTCGTAACAAAGCAGCCAAGATGGGTGCCAATCATGTAAGAATGGATTCGCAGATACCACCTCATCAGGAAGGTGGTTGTTATAACAATCAATTTGTTATTCGGGGTGTGGCATTCCGCTGTCCATAATTAGCGTTAATAGAAATATCTGCGAAAACACAAAAATCAGAAAATCATCCATTTATGACCCGTGGCATCTATTGGGCTGACCGCTCAGATGTTATTAAAAAGTGAAGGATATTAACAAAATCATATCGCCATTTGTTTTATTTGTAATTAAACTTGCTGATTTTAAATTTAGTGATAACTCATCCGGTTCCTTTTCTCCCTTAGTTTTGCTAAAAAGTTTACCCTTTGTTACTGCAACAATTGCAGGAACTATAAAAACTGCTCCAGCATAAAGCGATATTAAATTTGCATAGAGTTTTCCTTTACTGATTATATCGTCTCGTTCTCTCAGGTACAGGTTCTGGCAATCATCAGGAGATAATCCTGTACATTTTGTGCTATCGAAGGTTCCATTTGCCCTGCTACTGTCTAAATCATCGAGTTTATTTTTTTGATTCACAGCAAGACCAAACATTGCACTTCCTGCAGCAATAGAACCGGCAGTTAGAATTACGCTTGTAATAAAAACAGGTAGAGCCCAACTATTCTTACCCTTTGCTTTTACTCCTTTTACTCCTTTTTCCTCCCCCTCTTTTTTACTCCCTTCTTCAGGTTTTTCTTCCTTACCCTTTGATTTTTTTATCTCCCCCTTCGACTTTTCACCCCCTTCCACCGAAATCTCCTTCTTTTGAAGAGGCATGAGAGTGATTCTAAAACTCTTTCTCTCTCCTTTCGAAAGTATGAATTCTTCTTCGTATGGCTCATAATCCTTGTGCTTTATGGAAAGTAAATGAGAACCGGGGTCAACTTCGATTTTGTCCGTAAGAGGAGAATTTCCTATCCATTTGCCATTAAGCAAAATTTCAGCCCCTTTTACATTAACATTGATTTCAACAACCGCTATTATCCCACTCAAATTGGCAAGTTCATTTTCAACCTCTTCTCTGGTAGCAGGTTTAATCTCTTTACCTCCTTCTTCGAGAAAATCCATAAACTCCTCTTTTGCCTTTGTATACATTCCAAGTTCTTTGTAACATAGACCGAGGTTATATCGTATTGCCCAGTGAGGACGGAGTTTGTATGATTTCTGGAAAGATTCAAGCGCCTGAGCATGCTTCCCTGCACTGAAATAACTCACCCCTTCATTAAATAGTTGTTTTGCTTTTTTCTTATCTTCCTCACTCTGTTGAGCAGAAAGAAAAGTTTCCAGACCTAAAAAAATAGTAAGGCACAGAAATATTTTTATTATGGTTTTGCAATTCATTTTTTGCCTTAAATAACCTTCATTTCATAAATTATAAAAAAAATATTTAAAGTTCAACCCTTTTTTAAAACTTTCAAAATTATCGCAATTAATATCAAATCATTTGTTGTCTTCTATTCGATGTCGTTTTCATTGTAACCGCTCATGAGCGAATTTTAACCACCCCCGGAAATGAAAATTACAATTTATAGATTCCTGCTTCCGCAGAGGTAAGGTTTACCCTTGTGCGAACGGAGGTAGTAAGTGCTAATGTTGCGGTCATTTCGACTCCGCTGGTATATGACTCAACATCCGCCCTTAACTGATTAAAGGTAGCTGAGAGGAGTCGAAACCACCACATTAAGAACAAATCCAATTTTTTGGTGTCTTATTTTTAAGTAGCAGCTTAGAAAACAAATCCTATAATAAAAATAAAACATTTGCAAATTTCAAATCTTGAATATAACCTGAAATGACAGGAGTTAAAAATGAAAGCAAAACAAATAAATTTATTGATGGTCGGTCTACTAATTTTTGTATCACTAATAGCAAACTGCGGCTCGGATGCAACTATTGTAAATAAAACAATTGCAACCTTAAGCTTCATCCGCCCCGAAATTACTGTAAAAATCGAAGGCAAAAAAACACCGATTTTTGAAAGCATACGGTTAATACCAAACAGTGAAATCGAAACATCTCCTAACTCAAGGTCAATTTTAATTCTTGATTCCGGTGTGCGGGTTGCGGTGGATGAAAAAACAGCCTTAAAGGTGCAATCCGAAAGCGAGATTTCTCTTGTTCAGGGAAGGATTTTCATCAGTGCCGATGAAAATGAAAAACTCAAAGTAGGAGTAGAAAATGGAAAATTCGAAGTTTCTGGTTCGAGTGTTTCAATTGAAAAAAAATCCACCGATAAAAGCGAAATAATTGCTTACACATATTCAGGAGAACTTTCCTATAATTTCAAAAATGGAGCTGGGGTTTTGAGAGCAGGTGAACTGGTGAGAATAGATTCGAATCGTATTGCAACAGAGCCGGTGGAACTATGGAATGACTGGACAGGAGGAATGGCACAGGCTGGACCCCAACCGATGGAAACACCAACCAGCATCGGGCAGATTTACGCAAGAAGACCCGGTTCTACTGGACAGTTTCGCTTCTCGCTTGTAATTAGAAAGCACGAAGTAAGAATTACAGTTAATGATGATATAGCAGTCACAGAAACAATGCAGGAATTTTTCAACCCTGAATCAGAAATAATGGAAGGGATTTTCCGTCTCAGAATCCCGGAAGATGCCATTTTGCAGAGATTTGCAGTAGATAGAAACGGAAGACTTATAGATGGAACTATAATGGAAAGAAGAACAGCCAGTCAGGAATACCAAAGCCATGTATATTCAGGTTCTGCAAGCGACCCGGCACTATTAGAATGGATGGCACCTCAAAGTTTCAAAGCCAGAATTTACCCCATAAAACCGGGACAAACACGCACTGTCGTTTACACATATACGCAATGGCTAAAACCCTCTGGAAAGGATGGCAGAATCCTCAATTACATTTACCCAATAGGAAACGAAACTGTGCCTCCGCAGATAGGAGAGTTTTATCTCGTAGCGGATGTTAGTAAAGCAGGAAACATTGATATTCAGGCATCTGCAGGAACCAGAATAGAAAAAGGGAAAGTTGTTTTTTTAAGTTCTGATTTTAAACCAAGAAGTGATATTTATATTCAAATTATAAAAAAGGAAGGAGAGGTCGCAGAAAATGAAGTTTTAATGATGAAAACCGATTACAGAGGAATTGTCGGTCAAATTAAGGGTCAGAGAAGCGAAACTTATGTTAGAACCCAATTTTTAATACATGGTAATGAAATCGAATTAAAGCCACAAAAAAATCTGAGTGTATCAATCGTTCTCGATATGTCATCAGGAACTGAGGAAGAAATGGTGAATTTAGGACATGCATTTCTAAAAGCAATTCTCGATGAATTAAACGATGAAGACAAAATATTAGTTTTTGCTGGCGACATAGAAACGCAAATTTTAGGGCAGGCAGAAAAAAAGTTTCAGAAGGCAACTTCTCAGGTTAAAGAAGCAATTCTTGAGGCTGCATCACATTACCCAACAGGTGGAGCAACTGATATGGGAAAACTACTTATGGATGCTGCAGCCGTTGCTTCAACGCAGGAAGGAGGAATTGCCATATATGCAGGGGATGGTTTTCCAACTGTAGGGGAACTTGATGTTGATGGACTGAGGAAAAAACTGAAAAAACTTCCAAATCCTGTAAGAATTTATGCAGTCGCCCTCGGGGATGAAGCAAATCTTGGTCTTCTATCAGGAATCTGCAGTGGGAGAGGAAAAATGTTTAGAATTACAGACATAGTCGATGCTACAAAGGCGGCAAATTCAATCCTTTCTGATGCTTCTGTGCCGGTGATTGAAAACCTCACTTACGAAATAGATGGTGGTGTTCAGCAAATCTATCCAAAAGAATTTCCAACACTTCCAGTAAATGAACCGGTATCAATAATTGGAAAACTCGTTGAAAATGGCGAACCAAAAACCCTGAAATTGAAAGGAATAATAAACGGTAAAATTCTGGAAAAATCTTATAAAATTAAAATCAAAGAAATAGATGATTTCGGAGACCTTAGAATGAGATGGGCTTCTTCAAGACTGAATTCAATGATGGAAGCAGGTGAAGGACCTGAAACCATGATAGAACTTGGAACCCGATTTGGAATCATAACTCCATTTACCTCATTCTATGTTCCACCTGAAGAGGAATGTTCATCTTACCAGGAAAGCCCTCCTTTTAGATTCTTCCAGAACATCGACGAAATTCGGTCTTCGAAAAATAAATTTCACAAAGACTCCAAAATTTTCAGTTCCATTATCGGTATTCTTTTACCTTACGGATGCAGTAAAAAAGCGGAAGAATCTGAACGAAGAGAGGTTTCACAATCAATGCAACCACCTCTACAATACCAGACTCAAGCAGAATTTCCCTCTGGTGAAAGTGCAAGCACAACATCCACCCCTGCAAAATCAGAGAAAATGCTTTCGGCTGCGAAGGGTTATGCTGCAGAAGAAGGCGCAAGTGCTGAACCCAGCCTCGCTGCAACTGACAGCGAAGAAAGGGACCAGAGAAAAGCCATGCCAGAAGAAATATCGGACAAAGTGGAACTGGGAGCAGTCGGTCATGGAAGTGGAGGCTCTACGCCTTTGACCAAATCACAAGAATTAAAAAACAAATTAGAGGATATTACTTCTTATAATAGGACAAAAATCGTTATCGAAACCGAAAACCTATCTTCTACCGGAACATCCTTAAATATTTCCTCAAGGGTTAAAAAGTGCAACGAAGCATCCTTGATACCAATAGAAGAAAAAGTAAAAATATGGCAGGAGAGACTTCGTTATGTAACAACTACTGCGCAAATCATGAAGATATTCGAAGAGGCAAAAAGAAACTGTGAAATTAAAGATGAAAATTCAAGGAGGGCTTTTGCAAGACTTGTTTTAGGACTATTGCAAACGGTAGAACAAAGGTGTGCATTTTACAACTCGATGAAATCCTATCCTTCAACTGCTGAATATATAAAAAGAAAAATAATTTCACTGCTCATGACTCCCGAGCAGATAAAAACGGCAATAGAAAGGTGTGATGCTTCTATCCTTGTTTCAATGGCTGAAGTTGAAAAAATGCTTTCAAAAATACAAGGAGTGGATGAAAAGATAGCAGCACTGAAGAAATTTGTTGCACTCTATCCAAATGATATGGAACTGAGAATGAAACTTCTTGAGTTTCTCGAGGAGGGAAAGAGGACAAACGAGGCAATATTACTTGCAAGGTGGCTTCAAAGGAACCCTTACTCCGGAATAAAAGCGCGAACCGCGGTTGGAGACTTTTATATGAGGATAGGGCTCAGGGGAGAAGCAAAAAGAGCATTCAGTGAAATAGTAGAATTTGCCCCTTTCAATTACGAAGCAAGAAAAAGAGTTGCTACCCTATATATGACATACGGGTGGTTTGACGATTCTTACAGACAGTTCGAAACTCTATCTCAGATGGCTCCATACGACGATTCTGCTCTGGTTTTTCTTGCACAATCAGCAATTCTGACAGGAAGAGTGGACGAGGGCTTGAGAATCCTTCAAAAAATAAGTCACGAGGAACCATCTTCTATGGAAAAGGAAATCACTCCATCGCTGATAGCAAGGCTTCTTGCTTCAATAAGACTTGCAATGATGAGAGCTGATGCAAGAAAGGAGGGAAATACCGAAAAACTAAAGCAAACTCTCCGAAGAGGAGTGGAACTTGGTATTGGAAGAGATCCATCTGCAATTAAAATTGTCTCAATATGGAATCACCCCGATGCAGCATTCGAAATGTCAATAAAACTGCCTAAAAGCGAGTTTTCAAAAACAGGACACCAGGCACCTTCGTTCCAGATTGACTGGTTTTCAGATTCAACAAAACCTGAAGGAGATGTCCTCGTGCAAGTTCGCAGGCTTGATAATTCTCCAGTCAAGGTTTCAAAAGGAACCTTGATAGTAATTATAGATGAAGGAAAAGATTCAGAACAACTAAAAACAATAGAATTTGATTTAACAAATCCGGAAAAATCTCTTATTGCCTGGTCAATTTCTCCCTCTGGAGAAATAAAAGAAGTTCCTGTCTCAAAAACCACCCCCCTCCCCGCAGTTTATTAATAATGAATTACCACCAGAACCACCAGGGGATAAGATAGATGGTTTTACCGTTTAATTTCTCCTCTTTTAAATCACCTCTGTAAATAAAAATGCCAAATGGGGATTCCTTACCCATGGGAGTAAACTGGAAAAAAGCATCGAAATTTTTCTTTTTTCCTGTCGGTAGATTTTTAGAAAGGGATACTTCAACTGGTATCCACCTCCCTAAAGAATCTTCAAATACAAAGTCAATCTCATGACCCTGATAATCACGCCAGAAATGGATATTTGCTGGTAAAGGGCGATTTTCATTTTCTGATTCAAAAGATTTGAGTAGAATATTTTCAAATAGAAAGCCTCCCTGATTCCCTTTTATATGTTCCTTCTCTGTCCGTTTTGAAAGATAATTTGCAACACCAACATCAAAAAAATAAATCTTGTTACTTTTTACAAACCTCTTCCTTGCTTTAACGAATAAAGGGGAAAGAGAATTGAGAATATAGGTATCTTTTAATACCGAAATGTATTTTTTCACTGTATTATATGCAATGCCAAGATCACGGGAAATTGAATTTAAATTAAAAATGGAGCCCACTTCAAATGAGAGGATTTTTAACAGATTTGAATAGTCATCTAAACTTCCCACCTCCATGAGAATTCGTATATCCCGTTCAAGATATGTTTCTATTATGCTTGAAAGTCGCAGATACTTTTCCTCCCGAGAACCACTAATATAAACGCCTGGCAAACTCCCTTCAAGAAGTATTTTCTCAAGGAGTTTATCAAGGATGTTATTATATCTGTAAAGAAGGGATTGCCTGAAATTAAAAAAATCTTTTATTCTCTTCTTCGGGATATTACACCATAAAGATTCTTTAGGTAGACTAACCCCTGTGGCATCCTGAATTAGTTCTCTAATCGTAAGGGGAAACATCTTTAAAAATGTTATTCTTCCTGCTAAACTTTCTGTTGACTTCTTTCTAATCCCGAGAGATGATGAACCAGAAATGATAATTTTTACCTTTTCATGATAATTATCGTAGATTATTTTTAACCAATCAAAAATATCGGGTGATTTCTGAGCCTCATCAATCATAAGAAGTATTGGCTTCTTTATTTTTGAAATTTGCTCGCCAAGGGACTTTTCTATTTCCTTTTCAAAGAATCTAAAATCAGTTTTCAGTTCAGCTCTGAGTAAAGGGTCATCTAAAGAATAGTAATAGACCCTCTCCTTAGAAACAATGCCACGCTGGGCTACTACCTCTCCAATATTCATAAGAAGGGTCGTTTTCCCAACCTGTCTTGCTCCTGATATTGCAGTTATAAGTCCTGTTTCCAATCTTTTCAAACAGTGAGCCTGAATTTCCCTTGAAATGTAATGTCTCATAGGTTTTTAAAATTTTATTAAGTATTTAAT